>VOFI01000113.1_pt1 | contig 88000 bp, 137 predicted proteins | sample 5384131 | NCBI WGS metagenome assembly VOFI01 (sample SAMN12384728, study PRJNA508395) | human gut metagenome | isolation source: healthy gut H | host: Homo sapiens
GCGTGCGAATGTCATGGGATACGCCGCGAATCCACTCCGCTCTCGTATTATCCTTCTTCTTCATATAGTCCGCAGCGCGGTTCAGTCCAGCGTTAATTTCGGCCAGCTCCCCTTGTTCCTCCAGATGCGGCACTTTTCCGTGACTCAAATTTTGAATGCCTTGCAGAATGGGCGCCATAGCTTTTTCGACTTTCCGCGTATTTCTCAAAATTAAGAAAACAATGAGCAACAGATTGATGATAAAAACCGTCGCGATTCCGCCGAGCAAAACCCCTATGTAGGGCCACTCCAGAGAAAAAATAGTATTTTACCAGCGTTCCGGGCTGATAGCCTACGACTATAAGATTGCCGTCCGCACGCGTCCATATTTTAACTGGATAGTCCTCCAGATACCACCGGCTGAAAGAAGCGATCTCCGTACTGGTGTAAGAACTCGGCAGCTTTTCCGGCAGACTCTGTTGCCAGATGACATCGCCATCTTCATTTAGGAGCATTGCCCAGGCAGATTGTTCTTGTAGCATAGAAAGGGCAGTATCGTCTGCGACCCATTTTCCATTCCGCAGCACTACATGGTCCGAGAAATCGCGGACAGAAAAAGAGGTGTCTGCCCCGCTCATGCCCCCTGCAATGATGATTGCAAAGAGCAAAGCGATGTTGACAGCCAAAAATAAAAGTACGATCCCGACCGTGGAAACGATATACCGGCGGAAAAACCGCTGCACTGCGTTCATGGCGCCACCCCTTTGAGGTTGAGGCGATAGCCAAGCCCTTTGACCGTGACAAGGGAAACCGGCTTCGACGGGTTTTCTTCGATTTTTTCCCGCAAGTGCCGGATATGGGTGGAAAGGGTGCTTTCATACCCCTGCCAAAAACTCTCCGCATATCGTTTCGCACAGGATACCTGTCGTGACGATCCGTCCCGCGTTTTGATACAGCTTTTCAAACAGCTGCATCTCTTTTGGCGGTCAATGCCTGTTTCTCACCGTTTTTCCAAACTTCTGCATTGTCCATATCCACGGTGGCACCAGCGAGTTCCACCATTTCACTTTGCGGGTAAGCGCGGTTTAAGATTGCGCCGACCCTGAGCAGCAATTCTTTGGGTAAGAAGGGCTTTGCGAGATAGTCATCCGCTCCGATTTCTAACCCCTCGATGCGATCCTCCGCTTCTCCGCGGGCTGTGAGCATCAAAACGGGAACCCGGCTTGTGCGGCGTATCTCTTTCAAAACCGAGAAGCCGTCCATGTCCGGCATCATCACATCCAGCACAATCAGACCTGGCTGTTCTTCCTGCCATATCCGCAGCGCCTCAGCGCCCGATGCGGCAGTTTGTAGATTTGTATATCCTGTCCGCTGGAAAATGGCGAGTAGCATCTCCAATATATCGCGGTCATCATCGACCAGCAGTATTTTGTGATTTGTCATAAGCAAATTTCACCACCTATCTTTATTTACATTATAGCGCAAAGAATGTCGGATGCCTATTCTGTGCCTAAAATCTCAGAGATAATTCAAGGTTGGCTCAGCGTTATCTCAAGGTCGGGATGGTATGCTTAAACCATCACAAAAAGGAGGTATTCGCACATGAGCGATTATGTTATCGAAACCCGTGGCCTTACCAAAACATACGGGGAACAGAACAGTGTGTCCAATCTGTCCATCCATGTGAGGAAAGGGCGTATCTATGGCCTACTGGGCCGCAACGGTGCCGGGAAAACCACCACCATGCGGATGCTGCTGGGTCTTACCGCTCCATCTTCCGGCGATGTGAAAATTTTCGGCAAACCGCTTCGCGGCAACGAAAAAGGCATCCTGCCCCGCATCGGTTCTCTGATTGAGTCACCTGGGTTTTATCCGAATCTGACGGGAACGGAAAATCTTCGGATTTTTGCCGATCTGCGGGGACTCAAAAGCCCCAAATACATCAAGAGAGCGTTGGAAGTTGTCAACCTGCCATACCGAGACAAAAAGCTGTTTTCCCAGTATTCGCTGGGTATGAAGCAGCGTCTTGCCATCGCACTGGCTGTTATGCACAACCCGGAACTATTGATTTTAGACGAGCCGATCAACGGCCTCGACCCTATCGGTATCGCAGAGGTGCGTGATTTTATCCGGGAACTGTGCAATGCCACCGGGAAAACTATTTTGCTCTCCAGCCATATCCTGTCAGAGATCTCCCTGCTGGCCGATGACATTGGAATCATCGACCACGGCGTATTGCTGGAAGAAGAAAGCCTGGAGGAGTTGGAAGCAAAGAACGGGAAATATTTCCGTTTTATGGTGTCCAATGCGGCACTGGCCGCTAACCTGCTTCAGAGCAAGCTTGGCATTCAGAATATCCAGGTGGACAGTGCCAACGGGCTGACGGTCCGCGACCTTCGGCTGGACACTGGCACGGCGGTCCGGCTGTTTGTAGACGCAGGGCTGTCTGTGTCCGACGCCCATCTCTATGAAGACACCCTGGAAGATTACTTCAAGCAAGTTACAGGAGGTGAGGGCATTGCTTAAACTTTTGAGCTGTGAGTTTGCCAAGCTGAAACGAAAGCCCCTGTTCTTTGCGGCTGCGGCCATTTCGGCGTTGATTCCCTTGGGGTGTGCGCTGCTTCTGCCGGAGATGCAGGAATTTTCAAGTGGCGCGGAAGCGGTGGATCGCCTGATGTCTACTCTGTTTCAGTTGAGCGCCTATCTGCTCCTAATGCCTGCCGTGGTCGTGCTGGCATCGAATCTGCTCTTTGAAGAACAGGACAATGATACCTTAAAAACCTGATGACTGTTCCTGTAAGCAAACCTGCGCTGGCCCTGGCAAAGATGGCTCTGCTGTTTTTGTTTTCCGTTGCGTTCATGGCTGTCGGCGGCCTGGTCAATCTGGCTATTGTGCTGGCATCAGGGCTGGAGCCGGTCGGCTTTTGGAAACTGTTTTTTGTAGGCATCGGACAAGGGATCATGATGTGGGCCGGGGCGTTGCCTTGTGTCCTCATGGTGGTGCTTTTGAACCGCAGTTACATTATCTCCGTAATCATCACATTTTTCTACACGGCGGTCAACTATATTTTTGGTACCAACGACTATTTCATCATGCAGCCCTTTGGGTTCAATCCAGGTACGCTGTTACCCGGACCTCTGACCTTTCGCTGGTTTTTTCAGTATCTGGACGCATCCAGCTCCAGCGCACAGATAACGGAACTGTTGGAACGAATCAGTCCTTACTTTTGTGACAACGCCCCAGGCGTTCATGGTCGTTATTCTGGAGTCAGTAGTATTCCTGACATTGATCGTACTGGTCTATAAGCGCCAGAGCTGTTAAGGAGGTGTGAGTCATGTGGAGTATTCTAAAAGGGGAATGGCGCAAGCTGCGACGCTGCCAGATTCTGCTGGTTGGTATTGTGGCGCTGACACTGTGCCCTGTGGTGCAATATGGCACCCAGCTAATTATTAACCCGGAAATGCGGGACCAGAACTTTGATTTTGTCAAACTGTTTGCCAATGTGATTTGGGGAAACACGCAGATTTTCCTGCCAATCTCGCTTGTGATGATCGGCGGCTGGCTGATCGACCGTGAGAACACAAACGACACCATGAAAAATCTGTTGACCGTGCCAGTAGCCTATCCAAAGCTACTGGGCGGGAAACTAATCGTTACGATTTTCCTGTCGATTCTGTTTGGAATTTATAGTGTAGCCATAACGCTTCTGACGGGCACACTCGCCGGTTTGGATGGACTCTCTGCTGATGTTCTGCTGCGGCAGGGCGTGCAGGTAGTTGCAGCCGCTTTCAATACCAGTCTGGTCTGTATGCCGATGATCCTGATTTTCGGACAGATGCGGGGGAGCCTACCTGGGCGGGTCTCTTCTGACATTTTTCCTAGGGTATTGCATTTTGTTCTTCAAGAGCGGCTTCCTGCTCTGCCTACCCGTTTTCGGCGGCACTGATTCTCGCCGGTTTTGATATGCAGGAATATAATGGCGCTACGCAGGCTCCCAGCGTTTTGCTGGCAGTGACAGGCATCGCGGTGATGCTGGTTCTGACTATGGCGATTTTACTGCTTTCCCGCCCCAGCAAAAAAGCAGACAATAACAAAAAGAAAAAAGTCAAAAAAGAACGCGGCAGGCATCGCGTCGGATGAAGGAGCGAGTTCATGCGAAAATTAAACTATACAGGTAAAATCTGCGCCGTTCTCTGTGCAATTCTTTGTGTTGGCAGCTTGTCTGGATGTGAGGCAGCCATGCAGTCTTTGGACGACGGTACGGACGCTGTGTTGAACGGATTGGCGGATGGCACGGATAATGGCTTATCAGAAGGAGCCGACCAGGTTCTTGGCGGTTTATCGGAGGCTGATGACGGCCATGCAAAGGACAGTATCGTGAAAGCCTTTGGCAAACTTGTTGGCGATGTGGGAAATGCGGCCCTTACGCCCCAAAGTAAACTGCAAGGCCACAAGGAGAACGGTGCAGACGATTACACGGGGTCCTATGAAGCAATGTATTCCGAGTTTGTGAGTACAGAGATTTTGTTTGGCGGTACTACGCTGGAGCGAGAAGCAGGAAGTATGATCCACATCACCTGTTCGCTTTCCCTCGAAAGCGGCGAAGCGGCAGTTTTTCTTCGCTCAGGTGCAGATGATCCAGTCATTCTTCTCTCGGAAAGCGGTGAGTACGATGGCACAGTAGAAGTAGATGGCACAAGCACTTATATCGGTGTGTGGGGTGACCAGGCAGACGGAAGCGTATCCATCGAAATTGAGTAAGGAGCACACATTATGAGCGTAAAGAAAAAGATGATCATTGTTACTGTTATAGCTGTTCTGGTAGTAGCGTTTTTCGCAGTCGCTTTTCTTGCCACGCAGAAAAGCGCCGATTACTACACACAAATTGACAACGACTTCGTAACCGAGATCCCACCACGGGGAATTAAAATGGAAAAAGTGAAAACTCAGTCAGAATTTGGTCAGATTTACCGAATACAATGGAGATAAATTCTAACCATATAGGCAACTTTCGAAAACGGGAGGAATGTGTATGAAAACTAAAAATCGAAATAGCAGAGGGAATTTCAAGTTGCGTTAGGCGGTCTTATTCTTAAATGAATGAGGCCGCCTTTTTTTTAATTCCCGACAAAATTCTACAAAAAAATCAAATTACTGAACCTGGATCATTGGCAGACCTGCTGCCCGCTCTAATGGGCAATGCAGGTTCGTGTGCAAAGTGCGGTTCAGATGGCAAGGAGCCAAATGCGCATGGAAAGTTTGAAAACCATGCACATAAAAAGGTTCGTCGCCCATCTGCTTACATTTCGACACACAGTTTACTATCGAATATGGTTCTTCTGCCGCCCTTTTCGGAGGACAGGGCGGGAACATCACAAGACAAGCGACAAGCCTCCTCCTGCGGGCGTCGGAAGTCGTGACGGACTTCTTTATGTGTATCACACAGCCGATTGCTCACCTTTGTGGTGTGTGGTCGGCTGCGTTGTTTTATATAGAACACGAAGACGCCCATTAGTTCGGTGCCGATCCCCTCCAAATGTTCAAGATTCCCAAAAATTCTTGAACGATTTGGAGGACAAGACCATGCGGTATCGAAATAATGGACAGATAGAGGAAGAACTACAAATCAGATTTACAGGTTACTTAATCCAGGCAGTAAAACGCACACGGCGCGATTACCTGAACATGCTCAACCAATACAGCAACAGTGAAATACTGACCGATACAACCTATACCACAGGACAGACTTTGGAACAAGAGGTTACAGAGCGCCTTCCTCTATGGGATGTGATCGAAAGTAATGCGCTCTTCTATGCACTCAAGCGGTTGAATGAACGCGAGCGGTATGTGTTCCTGTCGCATGTTTTGGACAACTGCCCTTTTGACTTGATTGGTGTAAGACTGGGCCTGACTTATAAAGGCGCAGCCGCAGTCTATTACCGTGCTGTTCAAAAGTTGAGAAAAAGTATTGAGGGGGTGGAAAAACATGATATTTGAACAACTGTTGTTTCAGGCAAAAGAAGGTGATCTGGAGTCAATTACCGATATTTTGAATATGTATCGGCCCTTACTGCTCAAATATTCTGTAATTGACGGCCGGCTGGATGAGGATCTATACCAGGAGCAGTGCATTACATTGATGCGAGCCATCAAACTGTTCCGAATTTGAATTTATGAGAAAGGCTCCGAGACCTTTTGATCTCGGGGCCTTTCCCGTGGATTCAAACAGGATGTACTAAGAGGAAAAAAACAAGCGCACAGCAGTAGTTGGATGCTGCTGTGCGCTTATTTCGATATAACCTGTGGGCCTCACCCGAAAAGGTGAGGCCACACTGCGGTAAAACTTACCCTACTACGATTTCCTTTTTACCAGATCGCTCAGAAAAGAATCTCTGCAAAATGCTTATTGTAATTTCATTGCTCTTCTCCAGCGGCAGCCTTATCATAGTAGTAGATATAGGCGTTGTAATCCCGAAACCGAGTGATCAGCCGAATCCGGATGTACAAATGTGCCGTTTCAGAATAGAGGTTAAATTCAGTCGGATCACTGGTAGTCTCGGCATATCGGCAGAAGCGTTTCATGGTCTCCAGCGTCTTAAAGGCCGGCAACTTGAATAGGGCATTTTGAAACTCATCGATTTCTTTTACCAACTCTGGCGGCGTCTTTTTGCCGCTCTCATTGTGCCAGGTTGTCCACCAGCGGTATCCATCGTAATCCGAACGGGAATAAGCAAGTTCGCTGACGGGGCGTTCGATGAGCTGCATTGGAGGCTTGTAGGTGTGCTTGAACACTTCTGAAAAAGTGCAGTTCTGCACCAGATAACAGATGGACTTTTCCGCTTTTTTCTTCAGGTGTCCAGACTTGACGGCATCCCATTCCACGAGGGGCAGGGGCGTATGGGCGGCATCCCGAAGGGCCTCATCCATGCCGCAGACTTCACAGATCTGCACATCCGCGTATCGACTGAGGGCGTTGACCATCAGGTGGGCTGCCAGAGGGGCACCGCACCGCAGGCATTTGGGAGGGGCCGCTGCATCGCCATGAGCATAAAGCTTTTTGTCTTGCTTCCAAGCGGCTTCCAGTAATTCTTTGGGGTATAATTTGATTTTCATAATTTTTTACTCCTTCTTCCGGTTTTCCTTTTCATTGCCTTTTGACGAATATTGGTAGTTTCTTGAAATGTTTGAGCAAGGGATGGATCATGTCTTGTGTCGCTTTTCCAATGCCGCTCCTTTGACCAGGGCTGGTAGACTGGAAGCTCTTCCTGGAACAATGCCAGCAATTCAGCAGCCATGTCCTCACGGCGGAGATATAGGCTGTTCTTCACAGTCTGGGTATCGCAGTCGGTGATGATGGTACGCAGCGAGATTCCGTGATGCTCAAAGGTGAAATGCCGGTGATGAGCTGGGTCTTCCGCCTCAATCCATAGTGGAAGCGTATCAGAGGAACCCTCTAAACGGCGCCAGCCGCTGTAATCGGTGTAATGAAATCCTGGTATGTGTTTTGCCAGCCGGCGCAGGGCGATATACAACCGCATATACCGTCTGCCAAGCTCGCCATTCAACCGGCGGGAATAGTAGGTGTACCCGTCCAGATCCAGTTTTTTTCAGTTTTTGAGTGTTGAAGATGTATTCCACATATTCTGTTCCGTCTTCCAGCCGTACTTGCCCGGTGCGCTCGCCTAAACCGTTGCGCTTGATCCAGGCATGATACCGCTTGCCGGTGGTTTTGGTGTTGATAAAGCCGCAATCTTTGGCGCGTAAGCCGCCCAGATTGACGGTCAGACTGTCCCAGAAGACCAGCTGGCCGAAGCTCTCTTGATAGAGTTTGATGGCAAGATTACCTTCTGGATAGGTGGCGATTTTAACAGTTAGTGCATATTCGGTTCCTTTCATTTTAAATGGTATTGGTTTCATAATCTCTCCGTGAACTAGACCAGGGGACTGCAAGGACAGCCCCCTGGTCATGGTTATAAAACTGTGCGCCTGTCCCCGCAGTATGAGAGCGGGGAAGAGGTGATGCCTTTGACGGCCCTATTGGAATCTTAAAGATTTCGGGTCATTCGTACATTAGGCGGCACCCGCCGCGCTTTCAAAGAGCTTGTACAGTGTGGCACACATATCCGCTTGATTTCTACAGGAAATGGTATGAGCATGGCCGTGATTTCGCCTCTCATGATCCATTGGTCCTACCGTGATGCTCAACTGAGAACGCTCCTGAGTAATCCAGAGTCGTCTGCCAGCGGACGGGTCTTCGGCTACAATCCAAAGTGGACGCTGGCGATCCATATAGGAACGATAGTAGGAACGCCACCCGCTATAATCGGAATAGCGGAAGTCGGGACTGCTAGAACGGCGCTGTTCCAGAACTTCATAGATTTTTTTTTGTATTTCATGCGCTGCGCCTCCCTTCCTGCAATGATAGATATTCAGCGTACCCCTCCGGGTCCAGTTCACGCAGGCGGTCTGCCCGGAAGCGGTACTCTGGATACTCACAGTAACCACTGCGCTGCGTTGCTCCGGTAGGGATAGCCAATCCGTGGCGGATCAGCCAGACCGGGAAATCGGCGTCGCCATTGGTATCGATGAACGCGCAGTCTTTCCCCCGTTCCCCGTCCAGATTGACCGTCAGAGAGGCCCAGGGCTCCGCATAGCCATTTTCCCATGTGTGCATGGCAATCGCCAGGTTGCCGTCCATATAGGCGGATACCTTTAGCTGGATGGGATGTGTGGAGCCGTACTTTTCATAAGGGAAGGTAATAGGCCCTTGCTACCCATGGCCGGCATTGGCCTTTGGGCCGGAGCTGTACTGATGTTTGGTGTCAGATCCAGTTCCCAGCATATAGCGAGAATATCAGAATCGTCCACACGGTAGTTATATTTTTTGGCATACTTGGGGTGGAAGAGAAGCTGACCGTTCTCCACAACAAATTTGCCTTCCTTGGTGCCATAGGTGTACTCGCGGCCATCCAGAAGATGCTGTACCTTTTTGGCGTCCGCTTTGATCTTTCCTTTGTCGTACCATGTGGTGTACTGCACCGCAACCTCAAGATTAGGGTTTGAATGAAAGCGGGTTTCTAAAAACTGCAGGACACGCCCGCAGACTGCCGCCCGCTGCTCGACGGTTTGGGCTAAATTAAAGGACAGTGTGAAATACGAATAGTCACGCCCAGACAACCCATAGCCGTGAAGTGTATTGCTGAAGTCGTTGCACCAGAAAAACAATTCCCAACGGGAACTTCCATAAGGCGCCGGATCTTCGGATTCATACTGATAGCAGATAAACTCCCTGGCAATGGCCGCCATGACAGAAGCCATCACAGCGTTTTTTGACTCAGCTGCCTGTTTGATCCTGCGGTGCGCCTCATCAGGGCCGGCATCGCAAATCTGACGGTTTGCCTCCCGCTGCTCCGGGGTGTAGACATATTGGAGTCTGAGCGAATGGACATCTTCCCGGGCATAACCCCGGTCAATCCATTTTGCGCTGGAACTTTTGACAGAAGATTTGTCATGCAATATATTCATGGTGATTCTCCTTTTGATTTGATGTAAATGCTTGCCGATGCTTCGACAAAGGCAGTCAACGGGATTTTTCATCGCAGGGGTGGCCGCCCCCTCCATATTCCAGAAGGGCATAGCCGATACACCGGGCCGTCTCGTCTAAAGTGTTTTTCACGGCTTCTTCCACCACATCATCCGTATCTGGGCACTCCTGTTCGTTGTTAAGGCGTGTCAGCTCGTGGTGCAGCTCTTTCATCCGCTCTGGCGTTACCGGCTGGTCAGTTTGGACCAGTACATCAGCAAAGTCGCCGCAGCCATCAACATTCAATTCTCGGATCAGCAATATTCCCATAAACGACCTCCTTCAGCGGTCCTCGTGCCAATCATAAAGCAAAAGATCATGGCTGGAAGCCCTCGGCTGGAGAACAGCCGCCCGAAAACGATAATTTGTGAATACAAAGCCAGTGGGCTTGTGCGTGTACTGGACGGCAAGAATGTGATACTCCCGGCCCATCCAGTCGGCAGATTCCAGGACCTGTTCGGTTTCATTCCCAAAATCAAGGGCAAAAATCCAGTTATCCGGACAACTGCTTGGGTTGGCGTAAGCCTCCCCGCCCGGCAGGGACAGGAGCTTTTGCTTCATATCTTCATAACTGCGGAGCCCTGGATGCGTTTTTCAAGAACACCTGAGCCAGTCGTTCCCTAAAGGTGCAGAACGGGATGAATGACTTTTTGCCCTTGAAGTCTCCATTCCCGTCCCGGGCAACTACCTGTCCGTCCGAGATGATCTCGATGATAACATCCTTTCGGATGCGGCAATCATTTTGATAATCATCCGGGGTAGAAGTGTACCATGTGCCATCAACCGTATCACGGTTGCAGTAGTAATAGGGCTGGTTTACAGATTGGAACACATCCTTGCAGAAGCCTGTGTCTTCAAACAGAAAAGTGAGCTGGATCGTTTTCATTCGAGTTTCCTCCGTAGTAATAATCATAGATTTTTCTTAGACCGCGCCGTATTTTGGCTTTGGTAGGGCTGCCGGTGGCGATTCTCTGGCCGGAGCCAAACGCTGGCCCGAAAAACCAAATTTCGTAGTGGGTGCAGAGATACCGCCCCTTTGTGTGGGCGATTGAAACCGACCACATATAGGCGTCGCCGGACACCGTAAACTCCTTGGGATAGCAATATTCCCGCATTCCATCCGGCGAGAAATCATCCAGCGCCGCGGCATTCCCGGAACGGGGGTCTGCTTGCGGCTGAACGACCTCCCGGAGCCAGAGAAGAAAAGAAGGCTCCCCGGCGCTCATACCGATTCCTCCGGCTTGCCGGCCCTTTCATAGTAGACCTTGCGAGTGCCGGCGCCACGAACTTGGAAGATAAAACCGGGCACCATCTCAGCCAGCTTGTCAGCATACATCTTGGCGCGGTCACAATCTGGGATCAGCGTAGCATAAACCAGGCCGACTCCAACTTTCCCTTCATGCAAATTTATAGCGCCATAACAGCGGTCTCCAATTTTCTTCCCATAGACGATATAGTTCATCGGTTACCGCCCTTTCTGTTAATACCAGATGAAAGTCTGGCCGCATAATGCCTGAATACGCTCCATGATGGTATCAACTTTCTTTTCAGATAAGGGAATATCCGCATTATTCCAGTGCCGAATCAATTCTTCCAGTGTACGGTCTGGAGCTGATACACAGAAATCACAGCAAAAAGTTATAGACAGCAAAAGTTATAGAGCGGCTGTCCGGTATAGGCTTCAAAGACGCCACTTGCAGGTAGTAGGAGAGGGCGTCCATGGGTTTCGGATCATGCGTGGGATGTTTTAGTTTCATCAAAAAATCCTCCTAAAAAACAAGGGACCGGCAAACAGCAAATGCGCTGTTTGTCGATCCCTTTGTGATAGTGTCCCTTGCCAAATAGCAAGGCATTTGTCAAATAAGAAAAAGTGTAGAGTTTTATTTCTGTGGAGCAACATTGAAAGTATCAATGATACAATACTGGCAGATCAATCAGAAAAATCTTTTAGGTGCTGAATGATCCATGCTTGCAGCTCGTGTTCTCCCGCACTGCCATTTGCAATAGAGATAAACATATCCGCAAGTTCGCCGGGCTTCAGTTCAAGAACATAGCCGTTCCATTTCAGCAGCAACTGCGTCATCATTGCGCCAATCCGTTTGTTACCATCAAGAAAGGCATGATTGGAGGCCAGTCCAAACCCTATTCTGGCTATTTTCGCAAGGTCCGTTTCAAAAAGATCAAAACCGGCAAAGGTTTGCAACGGAGCATTGACTGCGGCTTCCAGACTATTTCGGTCCCGAATACCGTCCAACCCACCTGAAGCTTTGATGATCCTGCTATGGACGGCGATAACATCTTCAACCGTCACCCAAATCATTCCGCCATCCTCTTATAGTCGTCAGCGAAAGAACTTAAAACCGCATCGGTATCCGCCAACATCTGCTCCCTTGAAATTTCTGCAGATGGTGTGTTAAGAGTTAAAGGGAAACGGCATTCCATTATTGCGGACAAAGGCATTTGCAAAAATGTTGAATGCGGTGGATGTGGATATGCCCAGCTGCTCGCAGATGGCGGCCATTTGCGCTTTGACCTGACTATCTATTCTAAATGTCATATTGGTATCCATATAATCGACCTCCTTGCACTACAATTATACTACATATCATGTGCAAATGCAACGAGTAGGATGCTTAATTGAAGAAGGCCACGGGAACCAATCGTCTTTGAGGGAGTGCTGTATCATCTATGCGGCAGCTTCTGCGGGAGGCAGCTCGTTGATGATGGGAGCGGAAAGTAAAATGGCCGTTTCGGTATCTTCCATTAACAGCCACGCACCATCGCGCCAAACACAAGAAGTTGCCTTGTTGTAAATCTCCGGGACCTTATTGGGATCGTCGATGCACTCGCGGGTAACGAGCAGGCACATGTGATCGAGATAGAAATAGTGAAGAGATTTTTCAATTTCCTCTCGTAAGGTATGGGCCAGGGCTGCAATTTCGTCCATATCCTGCCGTTGAAAAGCAGCCTCGGAAATCTTTTTTCAGGCACTGTGTTTGCTGAATTGCTGCATCAATGTAGGTTTTGGCCTCGTCAAACAGGCTGCGCCGGATACGAATATCACATAGAGCTACATGACGGGTGTATTCGGTGGCCGCTTTGCAGATTTGCCCCCGCAGTTCTTCATAAGGTTTTTGGTACTTTGTTTTCAGCACTTCCAGCGATACAACTTCCAGATTTCTCCGAAGGGTATCCAAATGAATTTCAAGTGCCTTGCGTAATTCTTTTTTCGTCCATAGTTTTCCTCCATTTCACAATAGAAATTACTTTTGTGGGGATGCCTGCTGATCATCCTGTAAAATATCCTGTGCGGCCTTGGATACTGCATCCCAGTAACACTCCCAATAGGTATCGCAGAGATCCAGGTAGTGGCTGATGCGCCCTTTGATGTCCGCATTGTGCAGCAGTTGTTTTTTCTGATCTTCTGTCAGAGCCAGATACTCCGGCAAAGCTTGAGCTTTATCAAGAAAATCCTCCCGTGCGCACTCATCTTCATAGACTGCCGCCACGGTGCGTATAAATTCAGGAGCCAGCGGCAGAGGCCGTTTTTCAATGGAGAGGTAAAAGTGGTTTTCGCAGTATTCCCCATCCAGATAGCACTCATAGCTTTCTGCGGTTTCTTCCTCTGCAAACTGACTCTTTTCACGCCATTTCTCAATGCAGCCGCTCTCCAGTTCGTTTTTCAGATCGTCATGAAATTGCCGCTGGGCATCCATTAAATTAGTGAACGGAGCCTCATAAGAGCCAAATTCCCCGTCAGTGGCCCAGTGCGAGACGACGACATAAAGCGTACCTTGGGGATACGCCTGCTCGGGAACGGCCAGAGGCGTCAACATTTCAGGCGCCATGATGACCAGTTCCAGCCCTAAATCCTCCACACGCTTTGGCGCACCATAGAGCTCAGAAAAAGTCTGCTCCAGTGCGCGGCGGGCAGCGGAAAGGCACGGCGGGTCAAATTTACAATAGATGTCCGGCGTATCATTTTCAGTTTCCCGGTCATCATCCGTGCGAATTTCAAGGATGCGCCCGAAGAGCCCGCTGTACTCACTCGCTTCATTGGCGAGGACGCGGCTGCCTACTGTGTAGGTGATGTTCTCATGTGAGAATTTCTCACCCGGTTTCTTATAAATCATAGTCCATTCCTCCCTTGATGGGGAAAAAGCAAGTCCCCTTGATTCATCAATAAATGTGCCTTTATTATCCGCGTCGAAAATGACGGCACCGCTCGTAAACATGAAAATGAGCAGTGGAATAAAAGCGATATGCCTGCTGCTTTTTAGGCGGCAGCAGCCAACGGTGGATGGGCCGCTTGGCAGTACCGCAAACTGCAGGCTTTTGGCTTTTGAAGATTTCCATCATCCATATCCTCCTTGATAGACTGTACGCGAAATGGTGATCACCCTTCCTCCATGTCCTCGCTGGCCTCGATGATACCGCGCTTCCGTTTCAGCTCCGCGATTTTTCGCTTCCACTCTTTCTGCGACTGCTCGGCCCGTGCCCGTTCCGCTTGCTGATCTTCCGGGGAGAGTGCAGAAAACTCCCACTCCCGGCGATCTGCGTCAATATCCGCCATGATGCGGCGCACCAGGCGCAGAGCCAGTTCGCTCTTTGTCGGCGGCAGCTGCTCCATGGCAGCCTGCCCCTGCTGAAAAAGAAGCCGGTACCGGTCGTATTGAGCCTCGGTGATGAAACCCCATCCGAAGTCATCCTGGAGTTCCCGCTCGCTGTGGTATTGCATCACTTTCTCAAATTCAGCCTGCCGGACAGCGCCTTCTTTCTCCACCGTCCGGGCATATTTTGCTTCTATGCGGCGCAGATCTTCCAGCACCTTTGTACAGGCTGCCGCCTCCATCAAATAACCATGGTCCCGCAGTTTCAGATACCTACTCATCCAGCACCTCCGTTTGCTCATCATCACAGCTTACCAAAGGGCAGGCGTAACTCTTATCAATGCTGGGCATGGTACAGCCCATATCAGGATCATGACAATCACAATTCAAGCAGGGAACCAGTGGCTCCGGCTGAAGCCGGATTCCCAAAACGATGAATTCACTCCATCTTCCGCAGTGTGGGCAGGGGATTGTCCCGTTGTACGCATGGTCGATCTGCTCTTGTGTAACGGGGGAAATCTTATGGCAGCATTCGTTCCGCACATATACGATATGAGCGGCTCGCCAGACTTCTGGACGGTATCTCTTATTGAAAGGAAGGTAGCCGCCCCATTGCGGATTGTCGAAAACCCGATCAATGTGTAGCTGAAGGGCTTCTTTTCGCAGTTCAGCGGCTGATGCCCCGATATAATTGTGTTCGCTGCACCATTGGATCAGATGCTTTAGCAGATGTGTCTCCCCATCGCGTTCGATGACAGCCTCCGCCAGCCTGCACCAGTCCTTTTCTTCAATCTCTCCAAGATTGGTTTTTACACCGTCCCACGGCAAATGCTTTTTATCCCGGCCGGAGCCCGTGCTGTTACAGCGGAATACGCCATATTGCCAGCGAATATCCTCGTAGGTGATGGAAGAGAAGTCTACTCCACTGGGCAGATGATAGTCCCCATATTTCATAATTTTCAATGCCTCATAATTTTCACGACTGGTCAGACCTTGTTTTACACAGTCTGACTGCTATTGTGAATCTCTCCGGTTTGCGCGGGGCCAGCAGACGCATTGGTGTCTTGGCAGGAGCTGTCCGATGGAGGAATCTCGCCTCTCAAAACAAAAGGAAGAACTGCGTTCCAACTGGTCAGGGGAACTGGATTGCCGTCTATTTCCCGCAGAGCCTCATCCATCCAGCACTTTTCGCAGATATATACATGAGCGTATCTGCTCAAACTGTTCAGGAAAAAATACAGCCCGGAGTATAATTCGTTGCGGCCGCACCGCGGGCAGAGAAGCTGCTGTTCCGTCTCCTGCAGAGGGCAAAGACGCTCAAGAAATCTCTTTGCTTCGTCTTCAGAAAGTTTCATATTGTGTCCTCCATTGCATTTCTTAAAATTTTATTGGCACCAACTTGGCCGATGCCGGTATAAGGTCAAGCCTGTTATGCGATGGATCTCTTTGTCGTTGGTGACTTGAATGAATCCTTTTTTGCGGGCCACAACCCTGACCTCCTCATTCATATCAAGACAAAATACTTGTTCCCCGTCCATCTTCCGGAGTTCTTGCGTGGTAAGGGGAACTTCAGCGGCAAATTTGTTTTCAGGCGGTATAAGCCCAGCTACCAGCATTTGTACTGCGGTCTGAAAACCGGACTCAAAAGCCTGCTCGGCCACAATGCTGCTGCACTCACCGGCGGCAAGCTGGTACGCTTCAAAGGCGGCCATGGCTTCCGGGGAATTGCCCATTTTCTGGCGCAGGAGTTCCTCTGCCATTGAAGCATTATGGTTAAGCTGCTTCTGGTGCTCGCTTTGTGTTTTGAACACGCTCGGCTCATAATCTCCATAGTAGAGATCATGAAGAAAATCAGGGTCAGCGACAAAATCGGCTGATAAGGACTGCTTGGGCGCAGACAGACTTTCGGCGATTCGTTCCAGAGCCTTGATAAGATTAGGCAGCTGGGAATTGAAAAATCTGCGGCCATATTCTGTTTCGTGCAAATTCAAAATTCGTCACCTCCATATAGAGAAAAACCGCCAGTGCCTTCGGGCCTGTAGCGGTTTATGTGAGGCCCCAGAACAGGGACCGGCTTCTTGATTGTTCATGAGGACAAACCGCCTGCTCCTTTAGGCGGCAGAGGTATCTGTCCCTGCAAAGTCACAACATACGATTTCGCATATTGGCGCGGTGCAATGCCAGTCATTTTTATAGTAGGCCGTGTCGATCCCTTGGTTAAACTCCAATAAAATCCCAGTCCTTTTTTCAAATGTTCTGGCACGCCCTTCCTGAAGCCAGCGATGGTCTTCCGTTCCGCTATATACGAATGGCGCGCTCATTTGCGGTATTATGAACGCACCTTCCTTTGCAATACGGGAGGCCGCCTCTATTACCATGTATTCAAATTCGCCGCTCATGTAGCTTTTGCGGTAATTGTTTGCAATTCGGCCAAACGGCGGATTTGCAATCGCGAAGTCAAATTGGCCCAAGAGGTCAGGCAGAAAGGGATCAAGAACATCCGCGCATATCCATGTGGCCTCTGGCACAACTTTTTTACCAACCTCAACATAGTGCGGATTCAGTTCTACACAGGTAATATCGGCATAGCAGCGGCTACGGTCACTGCATTCCAGCTGTGCCGCATAGCTCAGTACGCCGATTCCAGCACACAGGTCGATAATTCTGATCGTCTTTCCGTATAGGCACGGAATCTGGAGAGTAAAATCGTTGGCAAGTCCAAAAGGAGTAAAAAATGCACCGGACTTGCTATTGATGTGCTCCGCGTCTTCCCGGAAATTTTCAAAGATAAAAAGCTTATCTTCGTGGGAAAGGTGTTCTTTCTGCAGGAGACAAACCGCCTGATCGTGGAGCTGAATTTCTCTTTTGGTCAGCTTACTCATGGGTATCCTCCATTTATGTGGTTTGGTACAGTTTAGACAGTGAAACCTTCCATACTGCAGCGAAGAATGCAGTAGTCGGTCCGAAGGCTTTTCATGTGCCGCAGAATATCTTCTTTGGACTGGTAGCCCTCCAAATTCAACACCTGCCGTTCTGGACACCCCTTCTCGCTGGTCAGGTTGCAGTACCAGTACCCGCTTTTGGTCTGGTAGACCTTCCGATTTCTCTTGTGACCGGGAATCGTGAGCGTCAAATGCAGACCGCCGACGCCGTACTCTGCATGAACGAGCATAAAAGTCGCTTTATACAGCTCGCGTTCTTCCTTTTCTACAAAACCGCAGAGGTCAGGCAGCCTGGGGCACCTTCCAGATGTGTGGGGCATATCGCGCCGATTCCGTTGGAATTTTCCCCGGCACCAGCAATCCCGCACCTCGCATTTTTCACAATCCACAGCGCCATGAAGCGGTGGGAAATAGTGTTGCTGCTCCATCACATGGCCTCCTTAAAAACAGTCATTCTGCATTACTTTTTGGCAGGCCAAGTCCAAACCAGCTTTCAGCTGAGGCATGGCCTCCATGTATTGGGGAGTGATACCCAGGGCATCAAGCGTGTCTTGAACATCGCCGGTATAGCCGTATTCGTGGTTGGAAAGTTCAGTCAGGAACATTTCATAAATGAAATTGTCTCCAGCTTTATCAGCGGCAATGGCCTCATCAAGCTCCTTGCGGTGCCGGGCAAACATTTCATGTAGCTTCGGCGCATCGCTTTTGCGGTAAAATCCACCGGTGCCAGCGATAGCATACACCTGATTCATGTCGGAAGGGCGCAGGCCGAGCCGGCGCATTCCCTCTGCGAACTGCTGTTGATCGAACGCAAAAAACATGGGAAAGGCGTTGACTTCCTCCTGCTGGCGATTCCGCAGCTCCTGATATTGGTTTTTCATATTATGCGGCCTCCTTTTTCCTCTGCTGTACAGATAGCCTGACACGCCATTCTTCTGGACGGGGCTGACTGCGGCAAATCCGTTCTAAAAGGTCTTTATTCGCACAAACAGCATATTGCTTCCACTGAGGCCCTGGCCCTTGACGGGTCAGGTGCTCCAAGGCATACATCATCACAGCACCCTACCTTTCCACCTCGAATTGCCGAAGCTTTTCTAACAGCAGGCGGGTGTTCTGCGCGTATTGCTCAAGGAACGGCTGATCCAAATCGAAGTTATAATATCGGTAAAACAGCACTTGGAAGGTCATCTGTTTGCATAGTTCCGGAGAGATCGAGCGCATCCGCTTACCGATTTCCGTGATAGCGGCATATTCCTGTTTCAAATACTCTTTCTCCATTCTGGGGAAATTGCGATAAAACCAGTCTTTGACGGAAACCTTTCCGCCGTTGAAATGATACTGCTGATTGCGGTCAAAGCAGAGGCAGCATTCAAAATCACGGCCCCGCTCGCCGGGTCCTACAGAAAAGGGATAGAGCCGGCAGGTCCGTGGGCGTGCCTCGTAGATGCTGCATAATCCATCCTTCAGGAAAATACAGGAATCGTCCGGCCCCGTGGTTTTCAGCATGAAGATGGGAAAGCACTCTTGGGTCAGCGGCATAGGCTCGCAGTATCGGGTCAACACATCGTCTATAGTGCAGATGTTGGGATCACAGCCACGCAAATAGTTTGCCAACCGGTAGGCATCCAGGCTCTCCACCATCAAACTATCCTTGATATGACGGCAGCATTGTCCACACCTGCGGCACTGGTAGTCCACACAGTCTTTGGCATGAACGGACACTACTATTGTTTTTTGATCATCCATGACAATCCTCCGAAAAAAGGGCCGTGGCGGGAAATCCGTCACGGCCCAAAACATATAGGACAAGCTCTGTTGTCCCGGTATCTTCTTACAACCGCTTTACGCGCACACGGCCAGACTCACCATCGGGAGCGGGTTGCAGGCCGCCAGCGGAAAAGGGGCCATTGAGAGGCAGTAATTGGAGTTGAGCGTTTCAAAGCGTACCATATCATCTGACTGATCGTGGATGGCTACCACACGGGAGGTATGATAGATCTTACCACCTGCATGAAGAAGTGCGCCCTGCCCAATCACCAGCGGACGCAGAAGTGCTCCGCGCATCACAATAGATTTTTTTGATTTCGTCATATACTTCGACCTCCATTCTGTTTGTGGTAGATAGAGGGCTACTCGCGGCATAACCTCAAAAACACAGTATGGACCTCCTCAAGAAGTTCCTGGATGCGCTTCATCGGTATTTTTTCGTGGCTGGAAATCTCCTTAATGCCATAGCCGTAACCCTTCATGCGGACAATTTTCATCTGTTGTTCAGAAACATGGGAAGCCAGATCATGGAGCATCTGCTGCATTTCAAATTCCTGCATGAGACGGTCCTGACCCGGCAGCACCTCTTCCAGCGGAACGCCATCCGAGTATAGGCCCAGATGGATGCTGATGACTTCTGTATTACGCTTGCGGCGCGCCTGTGTACGGAAATAATCGTATAAGCGAAATTTCATTTGTCGAATCGCAATAGTGCTAAAAGAATACTTTTGTGCAGATGCGCTATTACAGTAGTCCTGCACAGCCTTCAAATACGGGAAAATAACCACATCATAGAATTCATTCTCTGGAAGATGGTTGTCATTGAGAAATTTATAGACCAGGCCATGGTGTTCAGCGGCAAAATCCTGCTGCTCCTTTGTCAACGGTACTTCACACAACATAAATTTTCCTCCGTTCTAAATAAAAAAGGGATACCTCCGACTTACGCCGGAGGTGTCCCTTGATGATGTATCATGCGGCATTGCCGCAACAAAAACAGTTACGCCGGCAACTGTTCATAGTCGCCGTTGATCTCGCCGACCACATAGCTTCCATCCGAGGCCGGGGCCGCAGTGGCAGATTCCGGGATCTCATAGTCGCAATCGTTGGCCCGCTGTTCCTCATTGATCAGCGCCCGCTGAATGTTGATAGTTTTGATTTGCCCCTTGAAGACATTGGCATAGGCGCGGATCTGGGCCAGCTCTTCCCCCTGGAAATCACGCAAAAGGCGGAAAGTTGCAACGCTGTAATCATTGCTGCCGTTGCTATCTTTCTTGAGGCCGATCTGGACCAGACTGCCATAGGTGGCACGCTGGCGATAGACAAAAGCCCTGTTCAGGAACTCCTTGAACGGCCTGATGCTGGTGGGCGGCAGGGAGACCAGCAGAGGCATATATTCACCACTGCGCAGCAGATAGAGATGCCTCATATTCTTGCACGCCTTGCCGCGGCCGCCATCCTTGGCCGATCCATACGCATTCATGGGGCAGGTAGCACACGCACCTCCCGGTACGCCGATCCCTGTTTTGCCATCTACAGAGGAGCAGAGCGGTTTGGTGTCTTCGTCATACTCGCTGCCTTCCGGCCACAGAGTATAGGCAGAGTGGTTGTAGAGGATGATGCCCTCCAGCGTCCGGGTATAATCCGGATTGTCGGGATCTTCCGTGGGAACTTCAAACTGCAGGGCGCCGCCGGCGGGAATCTTCACCCGCTGGAAGCTCATCATCTGAAGCCCATCCGCATCTTCTGCGATCTCATCGCGGCTGAAGTCGCCCTCCACCATCGCCGGAAGCAAGAATTTGTTCTGCTCGTTTGCGGCCACCATAGAAGTGTTCTGTTCGTACATAGTTCGTTCCTCCTGTTAATTTTTTGATGGATGGCAGCCATTTAAGCGGCCATCTGGTTAATTCGGCTCCACTGCCGTGCCGGCATGGAGAGAATGTTGTAGCCGATGCCTTCCAGCGCGGTTGCCCGGTCATAGTCCTTAACATCCTGGCTGTGGCGCGTTACGGCGTTGGACAGACCATATAAGGTCAGATCGTTGCCTTCAATCAACCGCTGCAGCACACCGGAGCTTTCATCGTCCGTGATGTGAAAATCCTTGCTTACGAGCTTCACAATGTCAGGGACAGCGGCAGTATTCATGGGGGCATCCTTGGCTTCCCGCATCATGTTGACCACACGGGTAAAGCGTACCTCGTCTACTACGGCCCGCACCGTGTCCTGGATCTTCATGGCGAAGGCTTTGTCATCGGCCTCCAGCGTCTTTTCCGAATACAGCTGGTAGTTCTCCGAAGCCTCATTGACACGGCCTACATGGTTGCGGCGCGTCTGGGCGTCGTTTACCACCATACCGTTGCTGCACACCAGACGATAGACCAGCGGCTGGATGCTCACCGAGCCCAGGCCTACCTCGCTATTGCTGATAATAATACCGGACTGCACGATGTCGCCGGGTACGACCTCTGCCTCCAAGCGGGTGTTGACAACCTTGATGTACATACGGCTGTCGGTGAGCTGGCAGCTCTCAAAGTGCATCCCTTCCATCTCCTGAAGGACTGGAAGGACAATCCCGGCAATATCGAGGTTGTCGATACGCCGGTAGCGGTTGCTGAGAAACGCCCGCGCTGTGCCGTCTATGGTGCGAACCATACGCACAGCCGGCTCCCGCTGGAACCAGGCATTCACATTCTGCGCCAGCAGCTCGGGGTATTCCTCCAGCATCTTGTCATAATAGGCTGCCGGGATCTTGAGGTGCGTTCCGATCTGCCTGTGTGCGATGGCGTTGACCTCCAGCGGCTCCACGGCATAATCACCGGATTGGTCGTAAGCGTTGAGATACAGCCCGCCACCAAAAGGCTCCAACCGGAGACTCCGGGTGTCCAGCATATAATCGGCCTTCAAATCGTTCTGCCGCTGGATTTCCTGTGCCATTTCCACAAGACTGATCCCTGATTTCATGTTATTTCACTCCCTTCTCATGACGATGGCGGTTACCAGGAGACCTGGATGCCCTGCGCTGTTGTTTCAGCAGCCAGACCGTTGCTCTCAAACACTTCCACCAGACGAGGCCAGTAGACCTTTGCCGGAAAGTTGGAAAGATGTTCCTGCGGGACAAGCTCTTCACCCTGCTGGATGCAGATGTCCCCGTTCTCTTTCAGTGTGAGTTTGCTGTGGCCGCGTGAGTTCAGGTCGGCAATCAGCGTCTCCATCACTGTGCGCCCGTTATTCTCGTACCAGATACGCGGGTCGATGGGCTGCTTGTTGGGCGGGATGTCTGCCTGTTCCCCCTGTTCCGTCCCCGCTTTAGACAGCGGTACGATCTTGAGCAGGTCACAGCGAATGGTTGCGTCCTTACCGAAGGTGATGTCCGCATGGTCGAACGCCTCCACATTGTAAAGGCGGATACGCCCTGTGCCGTTGCTGCGGATCAAATCCGCCGGTCTCTTTTCACACCACTCAAAGCAGGCGTTGGGAAAAGAGGAACGCAGATAAGTCAAAATCCGGTGGTTGGCATAGCGGAGCAGCAGATCGTCTGGTACAGGTCCTTCAAGCTCCGGCACCGTAAAGGTGTTCTGCGCGATACCCTCGGCATGGAGCTGGCGTTCCCTCTGCTGACGCTGACGGCGGCGCCTGGCCTGCTGCATATAGGGGAGCAGGAGGATCAGCACGACCCAAAGCCCCCAGAGGGTAAATACCCCTATCAGAAGCCACGCTTGCCAGGGTCCGCGTACCAAAGCCATGATAGCGATGACAGCACCGATCAGGATTGTGATGCTGCCGCTCAAAAGTCCTTTGTCGTTACTCATGTTGTTACCGTCCTTCCTTTTAAGTTTTGCTTGAAAACAAAAAAAGGGACCGCACCAAGCTTCAGTTCATTCTGAAAACTTGATACGGTCCCTCTTGCAGTGCCGGATTTTATTCCGGCAGGGATTCGCGGTCGCCGTCCATTACCTCGGAGGGGGCTGGAGCGGTTGCCGCCGCGTCAGAGTCATGCTGCTCATGTTCCGCTTTTGCTCTGGAAGATTGCCCAGGAAGAAAGCCAAAGTCCGTCAGCCATACTTTCAACTTTTTGACTGTGGCCCCGTCCTTTTGCCGTACATCCACCAGTTTCTGCGATCCAGTGAGCCAGATCATGCTTCCCTTTTTGACCTTGAGCCGTGCGAGCCGGGCAGCCTGGTCGCCGCGGGCCCATACTTGATAGAAGTTCGGATGTTCACCTCCGGAGCGTTCCATCAAATCAAAACAAACATACGGCTGCTTTGACTGGCTCTCTTTGGGAGTAAGCTCGTGCATGACTCGGCCAAATACATAGATTTGTGCCATAACACTCCTTTCTTCGCCATCGGCGTTACTATCTATATAAAGTGCCAGCGGATACCAACCCGAAAAGGGCGTGGCAATACCACTGACACTTGATACAGCATACAAACTTAACTGCGTGTGCAATGCAGGGCTTTGGGCCTTGCGGTACAGATGTTTCATCTGTATCCCACATGGGGAACGCACAAAAATCAATTACAGGTTAAGTGTAACACCGTATCTTGTGTTTGCCAAGTGATATAATACTATATATAGATATTTTAGCCCGGCGAGTTACAATATGTGGTTCATGTGGCGGTAGTAATCGTCCAACAGGTAGAATTTCAGTTCCTTGGCCCGGGGTGTACCATAGTTGAAGGTCAGCGCATAGAGATTGCCTGTTCCATCTATACCGAGGGGGCCGAGCCAGCAGTCGGCAGTGTTGCCGTTGAGATACCAGAGCTGAATGTCCTGGTAAGCATCTTCCGAAACAAGCCCTGATGCGGCCAGACGCTGGGCGTCTTCGTCTTCAATCAGGGTGGAGGAAAGAAAACGGCGGTAAAGTTCATCCGGCAGACCGAGAGCCTGTTGGTAGGTCAGCGGATTCGGGTGATTCAGCCACCAGCGGGTGACATCTTCAAAGGTGCGCAGATGTGGTTTAGCTCCAAGCGCCCGAAAGCTGCGGATGAACGATTTCACCTTGTCCGGGGATGGCGCAGAAGGGATTGGGATTTCACGCACTTCGTTGTCTGAAAAGGAAAAGGCAATCCGCTCACCGCATCTGTCCTCCAGCATGAGTGCGGAGCGGGATAATGGAGAGACCAGAAAGTGCTCCATAGCAAAGGTATGATCCAGAAACTGTTGGATTTTGTATTGCTCAATCGTGTGTGGTTTGTACATGGGGGTAGCCCTCCTTTTTAGATTCTACCTATTAAATAGGAAAAATCCCCCGTTTTTCTGCAGCAAATCAAACTTTGTAAAAATAGTGGATAGAGGAGTAAGAAAAAGAGATACGATGCTGTGGTTATGTAGCCTGCACCGTATCCCTTTCCTATTTTGCCGTAGGTTTAGCCGTTCTCCTTAGCCTGTTCCTCTTGGACAGCCGGCTCGCCAAGGGCCTCATATCCCAGGAAGCTGTTGGTGGAGAGAGCCGCGTCCAGATAGTCGTTTCCAACAGTGGGGTGGTTGCTGCTTTGAAAGTAAAAACGATACCGGGCGCCAATCTGGAACTTGGCGGACTTACTTAACAGTAAAGTGCGCTCCGCACCTTGTTCGTCTATTAGTTGGATCTTGCGATACTGCCGCATCATAGGCGAGACAACGCTGGAGCAGACGCCTTCTACGATCTCATACTGGCCCCGGGCGATGGTGCTCCATAAGCTCCTAACCAGTACCAGAGAGGCAAGAAAGATTATGCTGCCCAGTACCAGCAGGATATGGTCTGTGGTAATAATGAAGATGATTAGGCTGAGGGCAATGCTTGCGAGCCCGGCCAAAAAGGTCAACAAAATCTTTCGCCGTAGCACGAACGGGAATTGGTTCCATTGATTCTTCATGTGGTAATCCTCTCAAAAATGATTTGCTGGCGCAGGTAGAGGTTGGCAACGGCCAGCGTTACTGCCTGACTGCTCCGGCTGTTTTTCATTATGCCGGCGATATTATAGCAGGTGGTTTCGTCGTCGCCGTACACGGCCTCCATCAAGAACTGCTCATTGGGAAGATAGGCAACATCTTGCTCTACACACTTGATGATCTCGGCGGTGGACAGCAGAGCTTGCTGGGCCAGCCTCATAACACGGGTCTCATAGTCGGTACGCCGGTCTTTTTGGAATAATTTTAGCGCCTGTTGAATAGGGACTCGGCGGCCTGCCACCAGTTTGACAAATGAGATGCTCCTCATCAGCATTGATCCGCTGGCTGGAATAATGCCGAGAGAACTCAACAAATCATACAGAGCATCGTATTCCGTTTCACCGCAGCCAGATACCAGCAGACCTCGGGTGAGCAGCCGATTTACGCAGGCATCCCAAGAGCGGGAAATACAATCTCCCAGAGAGGACACCAGCTTGTCACACTGGAGGGAAATATCCTCTCGTTTAGAAATTCGCCAGTTTAGGGCGGTCCAAACGACCATTTCCTGCATATCCACCATGTAAGTTTGCCCGCTCAGGCGGATGACCGGGCAGGACCGGCCACAGCCATTCGTTTCCCGGTCCAGACGGCCGATTGCAGTATATAGGGTTTTCTGTTCCATTCATCAGTACCTCCTTCTTTTATATATCCTTTACTGCGGAAAGGCCGCGGTTTTCAACAAATTCAGAGCAGGCTTTTCAGAAACTTGGAGTCTCTGCGCAGTTTTGCGGTGGAACGCGAGATCCATGCCCCCACATGGGAGGGCGGCACCTGATAAAGCTCCGCAATGTCTGTGACCCGCATTCCTTGAAGTTTGAGGGCAAGCGCCTCAATACCAAGCCGGGTTACACCATCGTAATCTTTTTTACAGGCATCCAGCAATGACAGAGTTTCTATCAGAGATACTTGGGTGTTAAAGGTGTCGGGCCGGGACTCCAGGGCCTCTCCGTCTGCCGCCAGTTCTCCATGTTCTCCAATAATAAGCCTGCTGAATTTTTTCTTCCTGTTGCAGATCGCCCGGCAATAGGACAGAAGCCCGTTTTTAACGACCGTTTTGGCGTAGGTAGAAAACTGGGCCCGTCCGTCATTCTTATAAGTAGACGCGGCTTTACAGAGCCAAAGGCACCCCTCTTGGAACAAGTCTCCATATTCCATACCGCAAATAGTCGGATTAACATGGATGTAGTCACAAATGACCCAATGTACAATAGAAAGATTCCGGGCAACAAGTTCCTGCTGCTGTTCTGTTAAACTGGTCATCGTTTCACCCCCCCCTTTAAGCGGCCGAATGCAGATTGCCCAAAGGAGCAGCGGCTTTGTAACAGAGGCGAATTACCTCATCGCACATCCCGTCAGAAAACATGCCAATATGTGCCTGCTGGTCATTTAGTCCCAGTTTGGCCTGGAGCCAGATGTAGACCTCCCATTTTTCCATGTGCCGGCTCTGCTGCAGATGCTCCAGCGCCCGGTGAGCCAGGATTCGTTTGTGCCGGAGATCCCCATTTGCCAGAGTCCCCATAGGCCGGTGTGTCCGGTCATGGGCACTCACATAGGCATCACAAGCCGGCCAGCGATCACAGAGATAGATATATTTGCCCTGGGAACGGCGGTTACAGCCATAGACTGTGCTGGCGGGGCGAAGAGAGGCGTTAGCATGGCAATAAGGGCATTGGATATGTTTTTGCTTCGTCATAAAAATCATCACCTCCAAATGCGTATAGATGACGGCGCAAAGGCGTCTTTCAGTGTGAAAAAACAGTGTTAATTGCAGCCCGGGTCCAGAGAAAGTTGTCTGAGCGCACAGGCGGAAGGCTCCGGTGTGTGCCATTCGATGTACTTGGAAAAGGCGGCGTCAAAGGCGCGCCGGGACAAAATGGCAATGCACTCAGACGAATCTACAGTTTCTCCGGATAGTCTTTGGATGTCCTCGGCAGAAAGCAGCATAACCTGTCCGCACTCATCCACAGCCAGAAGAAAACCGGAACAGGGCGTTGTCCGGCCGCACATGCAGTGGCCGCAATCGCAGCTTACAAAGATAGCGTTGCGCCAGTTGCCGCGAACAGCCCGCAGGAAAGAATAAATTTTGCAGGATGATTTCATCCTCTACCTCCGTTATTCGTTTTTTCAAAAACTAAAAAAGCGGGGACCGGCCGTGGAAACCCACAGACCGATCCCCGCCGGTGATTTTAGCCAAACAGGCCCTCGATCTCGCTGGTGATACGCGGAATCACCGTGTCGTTGAAAATGAGGGTCAGGGCCGCCAGAAGAAGGGCGCCCAGCACTACGGCGATGATGATCTTAACAGCGTCCGAAATGTAAAAATCGCCGCGCTGGTTGGAAAGCGCCATACGGGCACGAAGGGCCAGTGCATTCGCCTTGTTCTGGATACGGGTGGTAAAGTTTCTCATGGTAAGACCTCCTGAAATTTTATTGTTTTGATGTTGATGGTTTTATAAAAAGACTGCTCACCGCTCAAGAACGACGAATCGGTTTGAGCATGTCCTTTTTATTGGAAATGGGCCGGCTGGGATAGGCTTTCGGCTTTTGATACAGAAGCCATCGGAAACGGCGCTTTTCTTCCCGTGCGCCGCCAGACGGGGAAAATTTTTTCTTAGGCATAAAAGTCTCCTTAAAACAAGGGCCGGCCTGTATATGACAGGCTGGCCCAGAAATAAATGACGGCAGCTGACTACCGCTACAAAAATCCGCTATAGAACAAGCACTTACCTCCTTTACACTGCAAGAGGTAGAAAAATGTGTTTTTTCTGCTTCATACATTCAGAAAAATGTGAAAAAATGAATTGCAAAACAAAGAAAAATGTGGACGCCTCGAATGTGCATCATCATTTATCACGAATCTTCCGCTGTATCTTGCAGAGAAAACCATAGAGCTCTTATAGGAAACGGCCCTCACATTCAGATGTGGGGCCGTTCCATTCGCAGTCCGATTATCCAAAGAAAGCGCCCAAGGAGCCCATAACCTCGGTACAGAGGACCACCAGATAGATGATCATGATACAGATGAGCATCATCATGGAGTAACGCTGGATTTTCTTGGGACGCTTGGCAGCTTCCTTTTTCAGATTGTTCTGCTCAATCTGTCGCATATCAAAACAGATCATCTTGAAGTACATCCGCTGGTCATCGCCGCGAAGAACACCGATCAGTCCCCGGATTACATCAGACAGCATGGGGCTGCCGATGCGGGTTTCAAAATGGATGAGGGCGTTTTCATAGTTTCCGGTCTTCATATCGGCAATCGTCTGGTCCAACTCCGCGCCGAAGTCTTCTTGCCCGCCACCCGGCGGTAGGAAGTAAGGATCTTCAGCACATCCCGGTCGTTTTCCAAATTCTGCCCGATGGTAAGGGCAAAGCGAGGGATCTCATTCTCAATGAGCTTGCGCCGCTTTTTCACAAAGTCAAAAACCTTGTAATAGGTTGAAACCACAGAGCCACGGCCAGACCAATCAGAACAGGCACCATAAGCGGTATCAGAAACGCCATCAGCAGAGAACTGAGGCCGACTGCCCCGGCTGTGACCCAGGCCCGGGCGGTGTAGACTTCCGGTGTCAGCTCCATGGCGGCAATGTCCAGCGCCCGCTGCAGTTTATTCCGCTTGAGCTTGTCCAACTTCAGGTACGGAGCGATCAGGCCGGCGATTTTGGTGATATAGACATCCAGCAGTTTCTCGGCCTTTACGCCCTGCTGCTTGCGGGCCAGAAGCATCATACGGGAGGTGCGCTTGGTGGGAATGTCCGCAAAGGCACAAGTCAGGTTATAGACGGCAAAGCCGAAACAAATCACTGCTGTGAGAGCTAAAAGCGTCATGCGCTGTCACCTCCATATTCAATGGGCCTGCTCAGTTTCATGATCTGGGTCAGGGCAAACAGGATAATGGCTGCGCAGATTGCCAAAGCGATTTTGCCCGGCGTGGTGAAGAGCACCATGTACACATTGCCAATCAGCAGCGCCAGGGCACCGCCCACCGCGAATAGGATCAGAGACAGCCGTTTGACTGCTTCATACCGGTCAGCCCGCCCGGTGCCTTTGAGGATTTGCTTTAATTCAAAGTCCTGATTAAAGAAGCCTTTGGCCGGAGTACCCATCAGAACATTCAATTCATCGGTCAGAGTGGCCGACTTGCGCTGTGACCGGAAAAGCGCATCAATGAAATCGCCCGGCCGCACACCAAACAGCGTTAGGAGTCCAGCGGCGATGAGGGCGAAGCATATGATGTAAACCCACGGCATCCGTTCAACACCTCCTTGTCGTGCTCAAGAAATTCATCCAGCTCCTTATGGGAAATCCCATTGTCCAGGAGACGCTTCTGCAATGAGCTGGACATCTCGGAAACTTTTTTGTGGCGGCCGACCACAAGGGGCCGTCCATCTGCATCAACAGTGTTGTCCAGCACATTGTAAGAGTAGAGGGTGCGGTAAATCAGCCGTTCGCCCTCACAGCCTTCCCCCTCGATGATCTCCATGATTTTACGGCTTCGGTCTTCCAGCTGCTTTGTGAAGACGATGATTGGATAGGCTTCGACCATGATCTGCATCAAAACATCATCGCCCATCATATACTTTCGCTTTGCGAGCGTCATCATGCGCCGGTAAGTGGAGGCGCAACTGTTAGAGTGGATTGTGGTGCAGACGGTATGGCCGGTACGGGAGCTTTCTGCAGCGGACAGGCTTTCTGCCGCAGACCGCATTTCACCGACGCCGATCACATCAGGGTGCTTACGAAGTACCCGCTCCAGCAGAAAATCCTGATTAATATTCAGGGAGGGATTATCGCTGGGCCGGGTGAGCAGATGGACTACGGAATTCAGAATGTTTCCATTTTCGTCCCGCTTAACCAGATCAAATTCGCGGCTGCCTTCCTCAATCGTAATCAGGCGGCGGTTGTCAGGGACCTGGGACAACAGCCATGCCATGATGGTAGTTTTGCCGGAGCCGGTGGCCCCGGCAATGCAGACGGATACGCCATAACGGATGCAGGCGGTAAGAAAATGGAGCATCTCCGCCGTGGCGCTGCCAGAGTCCAGCAGCTTCTGTGCAGAAACCGTTTGCTGATTCACGATACGGATGGAGGCGTTGATCCCCACCTCCGGGTCAACAATCGGTGTCTTATCCACAGAGATACGCACATTCTTATCCAGAAAACCGATCACGCTGGGCATGGTATCATCTATGACCATGCCGCAGGCGTTGAGCATACGCCGGACCACATCAATGGCGTGCTGTGGGGAGGAAAACTTGTCCGGGATCTTAACGCTGCGTCCGCCGGCTTCAATTACCTCAATGTCGTTGTAAGCATTGATGTTGACCTCCTCAATACCAGGCTTGTAGATCCACTTTTTCAGGAAGGAGTACCCGGCCATGTCCTCATAGAGCTTCTCGCACAGTTCCTCCGTGGTCAGCCCCTCGATGGCGTATTTTCGCTTGACGATGTACTGCACCATCAGTTCTTTCAAAAGGGAGGAGGCGCGGTCGGTATTTCCATCGCCGGCCTCTGCAATCGTGGCGGCGTGGTTTTCCGCAAAGTACCGCTGTACATCTTCCAGAATCTGTTCGTAGGTAAGTTCCTGATTTGCCGAAGGTGCGAAGAAAATGTCATTGAGATTATTCATCGGCAGTTTCCTCCTCAAAATGCTCGGTTTCGCCTACATCATCCTCTGCGGCATCGTCAGCCAGTTCCATCTGTTCCAGCGCATCCAAAACCTTGTTGAGTGAAGCTGTGTATTTGGGGTTGCAGTATTTGATGGCCTGGAACATCCCTCCTTCGGTGGCGCAGCGGTCAATCTCCTTGCCATAAGGCAGAAGACCGTCCCAGCCGCCGATGATATGGCCCATCTCATCCAGCGCATGGAAGGGGCGGGCCATACCGGCAAAGGTCATATGCTGATCGTAATGGAAGCGTCCGTCTCCCAACAGGGGTTGGTGGGCCTTTAAGTAATTAACACCTTTGAGGTCAGGCGTCAGGATGCGAATGACCAGATCCCTGACTCAATGGCGGCAGGCGTGAACACATTCGTCATATTGGAACTGCAGTCCAGAATGACGAAATCCACAAGCCTTGCGGCGGCATTGACCAGTTGGAGTACCATGGCATACTTGACTTCCGGGTAACTCAACGGATTTTCACCGGCAGCATAGCCCATCACGCCAATGAAGGGGTAACTTTTGAGCACGGTAACATGGCCTGCCACCAAAGAGGTGTCGATCTCCACGCTGCTCAGTACCTGCCCTACGGAGGCGTTGGTCTGAATGATCTGCTCCGGCAGCCATACAGGAAGCATAGGAACACTGATTTCCGCATTGATGATGATCGCTTTCCGCTTGTCGCGGGTCAGGGCTTTTGCCAGAATGCAGGAAAACATACTTTTTCCGCTCCCTGGGCTGCCCCAGACGGTAATGACTTTTCCCATAGGAAACTCCTTTCCCAAGGGCGGAATGCCCTTGATTGTGCGGTAATATAATTTCGATTATCATAATCAAAATTATCAAACTGGTTTCATTCACCGCTTTCCGGTGTATTACTGGTAGGTGTCGATTGGGTATTCTCACCCGAATCTTCCGCAGAGGCGGGATCACCAGTTGCATCTGTCCCTTCGTTCTCGCCATCCTCTGTCAGCGTTTCCGGGAAGTAAATTTCCTGGAGCGTCTTGTCCTGTTCGGCCAGCAGTTCTTCAGCCAGCTGGTCATTGTTGCGGGAGATCAGGGCCACATGAGCTACGCCGTCGTTCTCCAACTCAGTGATGATGCGGGCCTGCTCTGGGCTTGCCAGCACTGTGATGGTAGCAGACTGCTGCGGCTCTTCATCTTCTGTGGGCTCTTTGGTATTGTCCACATTGATACCATCAGAATCCGTGACGGAAAGGACCTTGACAAAACGCAGTTCGGGTACTTCTTCCGCAGTCTCCAGGAAGTGATAGATGCGGACAATATCATTGGGCTGGAGCTTATCCGACAGCCCGGAGGCCAGTGTTTTTACGGTCAGAGAGATAGCAACCTTACCAGAGGGGATGTCATTGAGCGCCACATCGGAGGAAATCGGGACGCTGCTCACCTTACTGGTGAGAATATAGTCGCCCGCAGCCAGATCGGCCGTCACATACAGGCCCTCCACATCATCAAGACTGTGAGCCACATTGGCGGGAAGGTTGTAGCCGCCTACCTCCACAACCTCGGCGTTTTCTTTTGTGACCTGCTCGCCTTTGAGCACAGGCTGGGTGATGCGGACAATTTCCGTTTTCCCGTTGGTCTGCCGGGCAATGGTGGGCAGAGCCACAAAAGCAATGACTGCTGCCAATACCAGAGACAAAATACCGAAAATAAATCGGTTGTTGAGTTTCATAAGCACATTCTCCTGTCATAAAAATAGTTCAGCCAGCGTTGCAACAGAGCAGCCGCAGGCAAGAAAAGGTAAGAACGGGATGGCGATGGGCTGGCGGAGCCGGGAAAGCCTTCGGAACAGAAGGACCATCGGCATGGCAAAGACTGCGGCCACAAAGAAAACCAGAGCCATCCCGGAAGGGCCGTAAATCAGCCCAAGTATCCCACAGAATTTAATATCGCCTCCTCCAAGCCCAGTTCCACCCGTTGCCATGGCAGCAGCCAGAGGGATGCAAAAGCCAAGCAATGCCCCCGCCAAAGCCTCGGCAACGGTGGGCCAGAGCTGCCCACCGTCCCCGGCAAGGCAGACCTTGAGCAGCGGAGCCAGAGCGGCGAAGGGCATAAAAAAGGCGAGCGCCCGATCCGGCACCCGCCTATATAGAATATCGTAAACAGCAAAACCAGCCACAACAGAGAAAACGGTGAGCAGGTATGCCGGCCACAGGCTACTCGCGGTTGGTGTACCAATCATCATAAAGGCTCCCATCGATTGAAACATAGTCGTTCAGGTTGATGCTTAACATTCCATCAGGGGTCCAGGTGTCCCACACCTGTGTAAACACGGTGTAGTCTGTGGAATCCGGGAACCATAGCGGACTGAAATGCACAGCCCGGTTATAGGTAGAGAACTCATTGGGCTGGAAGGTGAATTTGGCGCTCCGGCCGCTGGACACCCGCTGCAGAAGGCGCAAGTATGTTTCGTACTGGAACTCGGGAAACACGGAAAATGCCGTCTGTGGATGGGTGATGTGGCTGGTGGGCGCGTCGGTGGAAAGGGTGGCTGTCACATCCTGCTTGACGCCATACCCGCTCTTCATTGACTTCCCGGAGGCCGTGGGCACAATATCATCCGGCATCAGGGACATCACACCGCTGGTGGAGGCAGAATAGCCGGTGTACTCGTATTCCCAATAGCCTTCATCGACCCAGTGCCCCCAGTCATCGTGGTCACACCAAACCCAAACCGGTACCCAGTAGCAGCTCCATACGCCCCAGTTGGCAGTGAGCTTCTGCGGCTCATTGGGGAGTGAGGGCACGGTGTAGTTGGGGTTGGTATCCGTTGCTGTCGGATCTGGAGGGATATGTTCGTTCAAGTCCACGATCTCCGCAACAAAGGTATCTTGTGCGGTATAGGCTCCGCTGACGGAAACCGTGATGGTTACCGACTGTGGAGTGGAGGGCGTGTGCCACTTGACCCAGACCACCTGGCTGTCGCCTGCCGGGATGACTATATCGTTGACCCGGTAGGTGGTGCCGAGAATATGGAAGGTCACCGAGGCCGGATTGTCCGGTGTTAAATCCGTATCCGTCCGCAGAGTAACGGATGTGATCACATCCGTGTCTACCCGATATTCTACATCGGGCGCTTCAATTTCCCCTTCGGGCGGGCGCTCATCGAACCAGACAATGCCGACGCCCAGACTGCTGATGATGTCAGCGTTGCTCTGCTTGCTTGTGGATGCTGCCTGTCCATGCGGGCAGGCCGAGATCGCTAAATTCCAAAAACATCGACAGAGGCAGATTCTTGTGGGTGAGGGAAGTCATGGTTTTCCGAAGCGCCCCGCCGGATTTTTGGTCATACAGCGCCGCCTCTGTAGCGGTCATACAGTAATACTGGCCGTTATGCGTAAAGTATGCAATGGGCTCGATCAGCAGCTTATAGTCGCCAGCGATCATCCGCTCATAGTCCACACCGGCCGCCTGGGCAACCATCTGGCAGGCATACTCCGAACAAAAATACCGCTTGATGGCCTCAATATTGCTCTGCCCCTTGCTGCTGACGATGGTGGGCATAGACTGTATTGGCCTTGTATAGTCATAACCTGCGCCTGATTGGGGAGTAAGTGCAGTGCCGGCAAGATACTGCAACTTGTTCACTTTTCCAAAGTGAACGACATTATTTTGAGATCGATTTGTAAAATCAATCGGTGAGGATATTGCGTTTCCGCTATCGGCATCCACAACGGTGATTCGCACACCATCATTTCCAGGATTCCAGAAATTAGAGGATGTGCCTTGGCCCATGCTGCCGCCACCGCCGTCAATATTTCCGTTACCGCCCTCTGCAAACGCGGTGGAAGGGAGCAAACAAAATACCAGGGCAAGGCTGCACAGGAGGGCGAGAAGTCGCTTCAAATACATCACACTCCGTTCTTCTTAAAATAGAAAGGCCGCCACAATTCTGTGACGGCCAATCAGGGTATATTCAGTCATAGATTGGTCAGCCCATATTGCCGACCTGCTTGTTGATGTCTCCATCGCTATCTCCAATAGTTTCTTGTCCATTACCGGGGACAATCCACCCAAACACTGGATCATACACAGCGCCGTTGCCATTGCTGGCTCCGGGGGCCGGCTCGTTATTGGCCGGCTCCTTTTCCGCAGGGGGAGTGGTGACCTTGGGCACTTCCGGGTCAGGATTGACCGGATGATCTTCACCGGGGTCTTCCCGCTCGGTTTTCCCTTCTGGCGCGGGCGGGGGCGTTGTTTCCGGTTTCTCCGTGTCCGTGAAGTCGATCACGACTTCATCCTCAGTTTCAGAGGTCACCTTGGGGTACTCCTCTTCAGGACTGGAGGACTGGCCGGGCGCATAGGCTCCGGCTCCGCTCTCACCATCTGTCTGTGTACCGCCATCCGACCAATCGCTGGTCGTGCTGCTGGGCGGGGATTCTTCCGGCTTGAAATCTTCTGTGCAGTCCCGGCTGGCAAACCAGCAGACACCCAGGATGGCAACACAGAGGACGGCCAGCGAAGTAACGATAAAGCCTTTGGATTGGAAAAACTTCTTCATGTGTGATACACTCCTTTTTTGCTGTTATATAAAGCCTATACTGTAGTTCTGGCTGAATTTTCAACAGCACGGCTAAAATTTGGTGTTGTGGTAGCCGGTCAGTTCTACCCGCTGGGTAATGGTGGGGTAACTGTGTCCAAACATCCGCACATAGAAGTCAACATCACAGTAAAAGATGTATTCCACACGGTCACCCACCACATTGAATTCAAGGCTGATGTCGGAAACTGTGTAGTCATCGGTAGAGAGAGGGATCTTTTCGGCAAGGCCGCCGGCAACTGTGGCCTCCAGCATTTCTGTGTAGTCCCGGCTGGAGTAGAGGGTGCGTAAATACTCTTCAAAATTGGTTTCCCGTTGGGAGCGGTAGGTATCTGCGTAGATGGTGGCGCTCAGATTGTTCAGCTCCATTTTAGCCCCGTTGCGGATGTTGATGCAAGTAATTCTCACCGAGGCATACAGTAGCAGGAAAGAAATGAGCATGACAACTCCAACCACAAAAAAGCAGGCGAAGAAGGTGATCTCCCCCCGCTCGTTGCGGAGCGGCCGATGCAGCCGTGAGAAAAAACGCTTCATAGGCCACCTCACTTCCAGTAATGTTCGCTAACGCCGGAGCCGCGGGCCACCACCGTGATGTTGACCAGATCCAGATTCCAGAAGCCGCCTAACTTGGCATCACCCTCAATGGTGATGTAGAAGGGGGTCCCTAACTGGATGGCCCGAGACATCCCGGAAGGTGTGGGAGATTTATATGTGGCGTCAATCGAATAGGTGATATTGTCGGCGCCCTCGATTTCCGAACAGAGGAAATCAAAGAGAGCATCCGTCTCGCTGTTGATGCCGCCGGACAACTGAATCTGCTTGACCATCTGATCGGCCGCATGGTCAAGCTCCTGTTTTGTAGAGATAATGCCGAACAGGTCGATGATAAAGGCCAGCAAAACAACGGCAATGAAGATAAACACCACCGTGGAAAAGTAGTTGGCCTCACCCCGCTCATTTTTTAATGTACTGCGGAGCTTTTGCAGTCACCACCTGTAGGGGCGTGGGAGGTATCTGTAAACAGATTTGGATAAGCAAAGATAACCGTTTGAGGATCTTCTTCATCTATGTAAAGGTTGGCCGAAGTCCCCAATTCGACAGAAAGATCCTTTTTGACAGAAAGATCCGCATCCGTGGGCAAAAATCTTCCGATAGAAAAATTTTTGCCCTGCGATTTGCCTCTTTATTGAACGCATCCTGTTTGGTATTAGAGCGTTTCTCCCAGGGTTCATCTATGCGATACCCCAGTACACGCCAGTCCAAAATCAAATCGATGTCTTCAGAAAAACGACTGATCAGATGGTATCCTTTTGACAGGCTGGTGCCCCCTTTGAAAGTAACTGCTTCTTTCCACGGGGAGCGATGAAATAGATAGTCCAGCGTCAAACACACCCAAAAATCCTTTTCGATAATTGCATCGTTTAGCCCTATTTTAGCAGCCGTATTATGAAATAATTCCCGCCGATCATCAGCAGACAGTTTGGCGATTTCAATCATTCTCTTTTTCTCCTTTGCAAATTTCCCTTATCACATTATAAACCCAGTCTGTTGCTTCAGAGCCCTCTCGAAGTAATGCCGCTTTTTCCTCGGTGTTCAGCCGGTGAGAGGATCCGTATGACCTTTGAATCAGTGTTTTTCTTTGCCAAGAGTTTTTAGAGCCTGAATTACTAAAATTGTTGTAGGAGATAAGCCCGTTATTTCTTTATTAGTCCGATGCTTAAATTCGATTTTTGTCTTATCCCATTCATATGTTTTGTAGGGGCCATCACTGATATACGACCACACAGCAGTAACCTGTGTGGACAATCCCAACTTATTCAGAGCAGTATCCCCACAAGGCGCTATGGTCCAGTGATAACACCTTGCAAGAGCATTGGCAATCTCATTTGGGTCAGCAGCAACATATTCCTGCAAGAGTTTACTGTATTTGGGCTTTTCAAATACACCACGAATAATGCGGCGTAAAGTTCCTTCTTTGATTAGACGGCTAATAATTTGCTTGATTGTGTTGGTGTCTGTAATATCAGCAAAATCTGAATTGACAAATACGCTGCCATCCGGAGCCTGCATAATTCGTTCACGGATTTTTTCCATGTAACTGTTGCTCATATGCTTGGCCTCCTTTCTGTAACCAATATTATATATAATTGGTTACAAAAATGCAATGAGCATTTCGTAATTAGGATTGCCATAGCCAAAAAAATTTATACTGATTTTTCAGCATCGAAACCGGATGACATAGCAATAAAAACAACCGCCCGAGAAGCAGTTATTTGATACTTCCCAGGCGGTTTTCGGTTTACAGATTCTGCCGGATGATCCGGGTGATGATTCCAAGAGCGATGCCGCGCTCCACATCCAAATGGGTGACGGCAAAGGATACATCATCCTTCTTTCCGGGCATCCGGTAGTCATAACAGGAATGAGCTACCGCATTGACGCCATTGGCAAGCCGGACATAAACCACACCCTTGTGTACATCGGTCACTTTTCCGGCGTATTTACCCTGGATTCGGCACTTCTGGAGATTGTCCCGGTCGGTATTTTCAGATGTGCTCTTGATGTCGGCACGGATTCCGAGGTCTTCAAGGCTGTTGCGCCGCACATTGAGAATGCGGACCAGCACTTCATCGCCCACGGAGAAACGCTCGTGGGCATCGCCGATCCAGTCCCAAGCCAAATCACGGGCCAGAATTGAGGTTTCAACGCCGAATACCTCGACGCGGATGACCTTCTCCGCAACAGCGATGACCCGGGCCTGAACAATACGCCCCTCGTAGATGCGGTACTTCCCCTCGGCGTCCAAATCGAAATAAAAGGTCTGACGCTTCCGCATCATAGCCTCACGGCGGCTTGCGACAACGCTGCGGGTCTTGGAGTCGATGCCGCGCACCACAAAGTCAATGTCCGCCCCCAGCATATTCCCCAAAATCTTGTTTTGACGCAGCATCAGGTCGGCGTACTCCTGACCGGAAGGGCTGCGGCCCAGATTGATCATCATCTCCTTGAGGGGGATAATAATGCGGAAGCCCTTGTAATCCACTACGGCCACAGTTTTGCGGTTGTCCAGCTGCTCAATGCCGCCCAGCTGACCTGTGAGGATGCGGCGGGTACGGTAGGCGTTGTGGATCTCGTGCCAAATGACATCCTCGCGGTCTTCCTGTGTTTCCACCTCTTCACGGCTGCGGATGGTCAGGATAGAGGTGTCACTGCGGTGTGTTACAGCGGTCTGGCGCGGAGCGGGAGCGGACGCAGCCTCTACCGGCGCCTCCTCTTGGGGAGCGGTATCCTCTGAAATGGGTGTTTCTCCCTCATCAGGCGGCGCCGTATTCTCAACAGAGGCGGAAGATTCCACAGCCTGCTCTTCAGCAGCCGGAGCCTCCGCAGAGTCCTCATTCTCGCCATGTACGGGATCTTCCACAGGCGCCGCCTTTTTCCGCCGGGGGGCCCGCTTGGTCTTGGGGAGGGAGCCGGCTCCACAGCAGTTTCGGAAACCATCTCCGCTGGGGTGCCATCTGCACCTTCAGCAGACAAATTGGAAGGAGTCTCTTCCTCACCGTCGCCATCCTCACCGGCCGCCGATCCGGCAGGCTCATCCGAATCGGAAGGGGCGCCAGAGGCCGTGCCGTCATCCTCGGGGGCAGCCTCATCAGACGCCTCCGTTTCCATAAACTCAAGGGGAGGGTCAGAGCCTTCCAAAGTGGCGTCGCCATCAGGCTGATCCGTAGAGGTTCTGTCATTGGTCAGATCTATAGAGGCCAGCAGCGCACTCAAATCGTCACTGTCAGGCGGCGCCGCCGCATCAGCCGGGAGGGCCAGCGGAAGAAATGGTACCGTCCGCGGGGGCGGTGTTTTCAGGAACAGGAGTTTCCTGCTCCAGCAATACTTTTTTCTTGGTTGCCATAAAATTAACCTCCTATGTTTTGTATTAAGAAAGGATCGAGTCCTTATCTGTCGTGATGATGCCATTCGGAGCCTCTGCGGTTGGAACGGCTGCGGTCTGCTTGGTGTCGGTAGATGTGCTGGCCGCTTTCGGCTTTTTCTTCACTGGCTTTTTAGGCGCGGGGGCCTGCGGCTTTGGCTGTGCCGCAGAGGGCTTCGATTGCTCCTGTTCCAGCCTGCGCCATTCGGGGATATGCGCGGATGCCTTGCAGGAGCGGAGCTTGGATGCCTCCGGATGTTTGGAATAGTCCATTTTGTCTACCTTGAGAACTTTTTGCCCCCGTATGATGACCAGCGCCTGCTTGATAGGCAGCCGCAGAACTTCGTCCGGGGTGAGGACAGGACGCTTGCCGACACCAGAGGTTTCCCGGTATTCCGGCGTGTAGTTGGAGATACGCCAGGTACCCAGCTGCTTGGATTTGCTGGATACCGACACAGATGCCAGTCCAGTGCGGGAAGAAATAAACTCCGCCGTCAATTCATCTGTGCAGCCCAAGAACAGCTGCGCGTCGCAGTTGCCCAGAATTTCCTGCCAGAGATTGAGAGGATACCGATTCTGCAAGCCCGCCAAGTTCTGAAACACACAGCTCATAGAGATATTTCTTGAACGAATGACGCTTAACCGGCGGGAGAGGTCTGGAATGGTGCCGCAGGCTGTTAATTCTTCACCCAGGACATGCACCGGTACCGGCAGTTTGCCTCCTTCGCAGTTCTTGTCTGCATACCGCACCAGCTTGATGAAGCAGAAGGACAGGAACAGGCTTGCCAGAAAATCAAAGGTGCTATCCTGATCGCTGGTAACAAGGAAGTAGGCGCACCGCTCCTGGCCGGGCAGCTCCAAGTCAATTTCATCCCGGGTGGTGATCTTCTTAATCAGCTCCGACTGGAACACCTGCAGACGGGAGCCGAGGCCGATGATGACGCCGCTGCGGACTGTATCGCTGGCCTGCTTATACAAGCTGTATGGCGCTTTGGCCGGATGGGTGGGCGGCAAGTTCTCAAACAGGCTGTCCAAATCGGACTCGCCGCTTAAAGTCAGCAGCCGGTACACCTCTCCGATATTGCGGTTTTGCTCAGCATAACTCTGGTCCACATAGAGGACGAGGGCTTTCAGCAAGTTCATCTCACAGGAATCCCAGAAATGGTCGCCCTTGCCGTTGTTGATGGTGTTCTTAATGATGACATCTACAAAAAGCTGCGCCATCAGTTCCTGCCCCTCCACTTCGGAAAGGCAGTTCCAACTGTCCGAGTTTTCCGGATTGACTAAATTGAACACCTTGACACAGTACCCCTGATCCCGCAGATACTCGCTGGATTTTTCGTAGAGCTCGCTTTTCGGATCTGAAATGATCAGGGATTCTCCGCGGACCGCCGCCTGAAGGATGCGATTCACGCAAAAGGACCGGGTTTTCATGCTGCCGCTGGAGCCATACACAGCCAGATTGCCGTTGATATGGGGATTTTCAGGAATACAGACAGCCTTGTTGTCCAGCATTCCCAGTACAACGCCTTTATGCTTGCGCAGGTCAGGCACCAGATCCAACACACCGGCCATCTCCTTGCGGCTCATCCAGCCGGAAGTACCGTAGGTGCCCTTGGCCGAGTAAATGAAATTCCGGTCAGTATCATATTCGCCGGTATCGCTGTAGCCCATGCGCATGACCATGAGCAGCAGAATTGCCAACAGGCCGATGCAGATCAGGACACCGTACACTCCGTAGGGCGGACGAAACACGGAGGCCAGACAGGTAAAAAAATCGGGCGATGCCATCGCCGGAGAAGTTCCGTCTCCGGGAATGCCGCCGCCCTGTTTCCACGCCGCGTAATTGCCAAACAGCTGTGCCAGGAAACCACCTGCGTATAGGATCGCAAATACGGCGGCCGGCGCTGCTGCCAGGCCTATGATCAGTTTCTTCTTGTTTATGGGAACAACCTCCCCTCGAATTTTGTAAAGTCAATGGTTTGCAGGTGTACCCGGTCACCGCAATAGCGGCGCAGCACATCTGCTTGAAAATCAAAGCAGATCAGCGTACCGGGGCGTTCCATCAGTTCGAGGGCGGTGTTGAAGCGCACGATCCGCGGCAGATCGCAGAAGTAACCGAATAGCACCGGCGTTCCATCCGGCTCTGCGGCATCCTGCTCCATGGCACTGCCGGGATTGCCGGCGGAGAGGCCCTGTGACAGAATGTGGTCAAGTTCCGCAGTTTTCACAGGGTCACACAGTAACGCTAGTATCACCTCCCCCTGATGGTCATTGGTTAGGAAATAAAAGTGGTCGTAGCTGCCGTCCAGCATGAAGTAGTCATGCTTGGCCCCGCCGGTACTGGTGAGTATCTGGTAGGCCAGATCCATGCTGTCCCCCAATACCAGTCCATGTACCTGCTCGACACGGTACTGCTGGGCCAGACGCTGCTGGCATAGAATGTTCCAGAGGAGCGTTTTTACCCGCAGTTCGGATTTGTAGCGCCACTTCATCAGAGCGCCCCCGCTATTGTAGGTCACAAAGATGCCCGGATCTGGGTGGCATCAGCCCCCAACTCCTTGACTTCGCGTGAACTGTAAAACGCGGGATATGTTACAGTTTCGCCGCCAAAACCGGTCTGGGCAAAGACCTTCGGCTTTTCATCCGGGTAGAGCAATACCCCGGCATTGCCCATAGTAATATAGGTTTCCGCGAGGCGGTGGAGCCGAAACCTCCGGTTTGCTTCGCTTTTGAGCCGGTTGGTTTCTGCGTCTCCTGTAAGGCAGAATGTAAAACGCTCGGGCCATCCGTCCAGCAGAGCTGACTTGGCTTTGGTCCCCAGCCGATAGCCCCGGAGCCGATCCCGGTAATAGGTGCGCAGCAGTCCGGCCTTTTTGAGCGCAGTCACGACCGCCTCCAAGTAGTAAGGACTGGCGGGAAGGCGGTTGAGCTGGCTGGTGGGGAACTCTCCCGAAATAGCGGTCAGCGATAAAAGCCGGAACGGAAGCGTATCCGGCTGTGGAAAAATGTTGGTGCTTTTCCCAAGTAGTCACCTCCCTTGAAAGTACAGGATTTTTACCGTAATGACTGAGGACTTCGGTAAAAATGGGCCTCCCCATGAGGGGAAAAAGCCCGGAAAGCTGGGCGTTTCAGCCGCTTCGCTGGATGTCGGGCCGGAGAAGGCCCCAAAATGGTCAAAAATCCGAGATGGATTGTAGACTCGTTTTATGCTCCGTCAGCCATTGCGGAAAACGCTGCTTCTCCATGATGTAGATTTTTGTGCAATCCTGGTCACCCAGTTCAGCCGTGTTATAGGCGTCGCACAACAGGCCCGTATCATCAGCCATCACAAAGGAAGAGAGAAGATCCAGTAATTGCTTTTCCGACAAATTATCGTAATCGCGTATCCGCCTGTCGGGAAGTGCCCGGTCATAGACCTGGGCGAAGCAGACAACGCAATCGCGGTAATACGGAAGTGGGTGTTCTCTGGCGTATTGATCAAGGACAAAATAGAGCGGGTCCAACAGGAACTCATCGCTTTGCCGCTGTTTGCGCTTTGGCAGCAAACAGGGCAGCGTCACCTCCAGCACTCTGTTCTCGCAGTTGACAGTGATGCCGTGCGTTGCACCGGCGGATTTGAGATAGTCACCTTTGCGGATGGTTGTACTGGAATAAATCAGATGCCGCAGCCGGCAGGCAATCCGCTCTGCCCGTAAAGCGGCATCTATGGAAAGTGTTTCATAGTTGTCGGGGTAACGCTGGATGTCAGTGGTGTCCAGCGCGTACAGCGCATTACTCAGACGGGATATATCGTCGAGAATGCTTCCAATGCGGTGGGATATTAGTTTTCGATCCAATCATGTGCCTCCTGCTTTCTTGAAATAATTTGTCCGGCCTTCCTCGTCTACAGTACAAAATCCGGATATGCCCGGACAGTCGATTTGGGCGATTTGCGCCGGAGTATCGACCAGCATGATACGGCGGCTTCCCCTTTGTTGCCCCGCAGAGCATGGCAGACAAGCGCCTCTTGTCCGGCGGCAATATAAGCGATCTCATATAATTCACCGTCGGCAAAAACACGAGTTTAACGGGGAAATCAGCCGGAGCGTGGTAATCTACCCGCCGGATGAAGTCCAGCAGGACCCACACTGCCCTGACAAGCGCATGGTCAGTTTTTGGTGTTTGCCCTGCCAGGAAATAACCACCGCCGTCTGTTTGAAAAATGCGGCCCTGCCTCTCCAAATGAGAGAGCAGGGCCTTTGCAGTATCTTCTTTGCCAGGGTGAAAACAAAGAAGCTGGTGTTCACAGAGGCCGGGGTACATCGTCACGATCCGCAGCAAGTCCGTAGCCTCGTTTCCATAGATTTCAGCCCTGGTCTTCATGGGGCTCACCTCCTTTATCAAAGGCGTCAATCAGACGCATTCAAAGCGCATTGTTAAAATAGAAATTGCGGAAAGACGCCATTAGAGCGTCAATCCGGCGTTTTTCGAGAACAATAGGAAAAAAAGGCGTCTTATAGGCGTATTGAACTGTCAATGATGCGTTTTCCGAAGATTACAGCAATCCTCTTTATTGGGATTTACAAAATCCCTCCAGAATTGATAGTGTTCCGTTACATCTTCACAGATTGTCTTCTGTGGGATATGTATCTTTTCTACGATCCGCTGCTTTTCTTTCAAAGGAAGATGATAGTAGCCTCCCTGCCGCACGGTATATTTAGAGAAATCAACACCCCGAAACCACTGCCTAATCCACGAATTGACGCGCAGAAATTCAACCACACACCGCTCAATTCCCAAATCATTCAGCTTGTCGAAATCCATGTATTCCTCGATGATGGGGCTTAATCGGATTGCCACATCATACCCTTCCGCTTGCAGCGCCTGAATTGCGCGGATGCGCTGGCTGGGAGGACTGGCCTTTTCAAATTGGGCGGTTTGTGCATCGTCCAGACAGGTCACGGTAATTTGAATATGGGCCAGTTCCTTGTCCAAGATCTCTAAATACTCCGGGGCAGCGGGAAGTGCAGACTTCGTGACGATGAGATAGCTTACCCTGCACAGATTCATCTCCTGGATGGTCTGGTAGGTAGTGCGGTAGTGAAGTTCACAGGGCTGAAAACAGTCTGTCATGCCTCCAAGCCTGATGATGCTGCCGGATGGGAGACTGCGGATTTTCCGCCGGACCTTTTCAATATCTGCAACACGAGGATGCGCCGAATCCCATAATCCACGAAAATGAAGCAATGAACGGGCATAGCAGTAGTTACAGTTGTGTTGACAGCCGCAACCGTAAGTATCTAAACGGGTGTTATATTTGCATTTGTCGCCTTCATTGCCTCCAACTTGCTTAAAGAAACTCTTAAACTCGCTTTATATCACCTCTAAATTCATTGTTTGATTACTTTATTGTCGGATACATTGGACTCACCTCATATAAAATTCTAAATGGTTGCGGAGGACGGTACTGCCCCGCCGTCTGTTGGTAAAGCATCCAACCATGTTCTTTACACTACTCCGCGCAATAAAGGGAGGCGCTTCCGCACCTCCCAGAGAAAATGCCTTTTAAGCGGAATCAGCTTGTTCTTGGCGCTTGCGCTCCAAAAGCTCCCGCAGTTCCCTGCGGTCTGTGGTTATGAGATCTTTTTCCAATGGACTGGCCTTGAACTCCACCATGATATTGTTGTTATTGGTAGAGATCAGACCGCTGCCGCGCTCAAAGTGTGTGACCTCCATCGTTTCTGCGTCAGAGAGATGGAGGGTTTCCTGGACACGCTCCGCTTCGTCATCCTCCAGATTGAGAATGATCTTAGTCTTGCTGTTGTTGATGATGCCTTTCCCGAAACGGCCTTCGTCCAGATTGAAAAAGTCGTTAAGGTCCTGGCTGGCACAGATCGCTGATCCACCGAAGCCGCGAATCGTCTTGAAAATTTCCAAAACGAAATCGCCGGCCAGCCTGGTGCCAGTGGCGCCGGCGCCGGAAAGAAGCTGCCAGCACTCGTCAATAAAAATGGCTTTTTCCTCGGTGCGGTCAGCTTTGGCGCGGTCCCAAACGAAATCAAGGGCCACGAACATCCCCACAGTCAGCAAATCACCAGTAAGCGAGGAAATATCCAGTACGGTGTACTTATTATCCAGCCGCACATTGGTCTGCTTGTTAAAGGTACTGGCGGAGCCATTCACCAGACGGTTGAGGATATGGGCCATGCGAGTGGTTTCCGGGGCGGCCTTCAAAATCTCATACAAGTCGCCCAGCACCGGCATCTCCCGGTAGTAGCCCGGATTGGCCGGGTCTTCCAATGAGGCGTTGTCATGAGTGATACCTTTGGAATTGTAGGTGCGGATCAGAGCCTCATCCAACAGCTGTCGTTCCTCGTGAGACATATCAGGGATCAACAGACTGAAGAATATGTGGAGTTGCTGGATTTTGGCGGCCAGTTCGGAGAGCTGGATTCCCGGCCCGTCCAGAAGCTCACTGACCGACCGATCCACCTTGCGGATCTCCATCACATTGATGCAGTGCGGGCTGGCCGGGGAAATCTGGATAAACTCCCCGCCTACATTGGCACAGGCACGGTGGAATTCGTGCCCCTTCAACGGTGCAATGATGAAAACGGGAATGTTTTTCCGCCTCATTCTTAACGCCATGAGCTGCATCGTAAAGGTCTTGCCTGCGCCGCTGGTACCCAGGATCGCCATATTGGCGTTCTTGTAAATCGCAGAGTTGAAAATATCCACGATGATGAGGGAACTGTTATATTTGTTGACCCCCAGAAGGATTCCATTGTCATCGCACATCTCAAACGAAGTGAACGGATAGCAGCTGGCCGCGCCTCCAGTCAACAGGTTGCGCTTACCACGCTCGAACAGTCCCTTTTCCATGGAAACCAGCGGGAGGGCAGAACAAAATGCCTGCTCCTCCCGAAAATGGCAGGTGCAGACATCCATATCCTGCGAAAGCAGGAGCTTTTTTATTTCGCTGGCCTTCCACTCCAGGTCCTCCACAGAAGGGGCAGTCACAGTAATCAACAAGTTGAGATAATAGAAATCTTCGTTATTCGCAAGCCCCTCCTTCAGAAAATAGCCGCTCCGAATAGCGCCGTCTATATCATCGAAGTCCGTGTTCGTGTCGCTGGCATCCTTAATTTTTGACCGGTTGATGCGGAGCTGCTGGCCGACCCGCTGAATAATGCGCTCTTTGGGTTGACGCGAAAGAAACATATCGAGGTCAATGCCGTCACCGGCATTGACGATCAAACTCAGCCAGCCTGCGGGCACCTGGGTTTTGTAACCATCTGATGGGACGAGCAGATAGGTATAGTACAGCCCGTCCACACAGAGATACCGTCCATGGGTGAAGTCGATGCTTTTGGGAGCAGCAAATTCAGCCGCCGGGATGCGGTCAATCTCACCCTCCCGCCCCTTGTCGAGATACTGTGTCACAACTTCCTGCACCCGCACCGACAGAGGCTTGACCGCACTTTCATTTCGGCACAATAGGTTATAGAAAACATCTACGGTAAATTCGTCCTCGTTTTCGTGGACAACGACCTCGTTGCCGCATTGACGCAGGTAATTGGATGCCGTGTGGACAGCACTTTGGAGAGATTGAATTGCCTCATCTTCCTGTTCGGAGCGCCGTGTGTTGTTCCAAGGCTCATACTCAAAAATCAAAAAGAAGCGTCGTGTAACCGCCTCATGGGAGCCGACCTGTTGAACAAAATCCAAATAGTCCTCTTGCATCAAGCGGCACTGCTCATTGTCCTCCTGCGCCATTTCACGGCGTACTGTGTCCAGGTGGCGGTTGATGTCGGCACGCCGGGTAAGCACTTTGATCTGCAATTTAACAGGACTGATTTTTAGGTATGAGACGAAAGAGTAGATAATATTTCTCTGTTCCCGTGCGCTCCGCAGCATGAAGTTGATGGGGACCACCTCAACCACCTTGACAAATCGGTGGTCTTTCGTGTAGATAATGCCGTTGGCGATCTTCTCAATGGGCAGATAGTCTGCCACCGGATTGACGCAGGGAGGCTTATCCTCCTTGATATGGGCGGGGCGTTTAGGCATTCGCTCTTTTTCAGGCCGCTTCTTTGCTTTCTTTTTCGCCTTATTGGCCTTGGCAGGCCGTTCCTTCCTGGTGTTTTTCTTGGGCCGGAGCTTTTCGCGGATCTCATATCCACGGACTTCATCAAACTCAGCTGGGAAATCTGCATCACCAGACCGCCGGCGCTTCGGCGCCTTGGGCTTTCTCTCCTTTGGAGGCTTCTGTTTGAGATGCTTGCCGGCTGATTTGGAGGGAGCCGTTTTTTCACAGGGCTGTTCACCGTCACCGCCGACAACGCGGCGATTCCGCAGGTATTTCAGAAAAGTGATCAGAAACTGCGAGAGACTTTCCCCTGAAATGCCAATGAGGGCAACCAATGCCACCGGGAGCGCAGTCAGGCATAAAGCAATAATGCGGGCGGCCAGCCCAAATGGAAGGCACAAAAAAACCGGCGTCCCAATGGCAAGTGCCAGGATGCCGGCTTCAATCACATTCCGCGCACGGAACATACCGCCAAAAAAAGTGCCTGTTTCTATAAAGTTCGGCGGTATGATATAAATATCATGGTCATTCTTGTTGCTCATGTATTACCTCGTTTCTGATGCCGGGGTGCGGTGCGGTCAGCCAATAATCCAGAAAGGACCGCCTGCTGCCGCACGGCGGCTTGCTTCGTTTAAGATGATGGATAAATCCCAGAGTTGTTCACTGCGCTTATAACTGGCCGGGTCTGCCACCATGATCTGACCATCCTTCACGCCGCGAAGAACGATGAAATGGCCGGATGAAGTGAAATGCCCCTCGGACATAATTGCCACGACCAGCTTGCCGTCAGCAAGAGCGTCCAGAATCCGCTGGGGCTCGGAAGTCGTGCAGCCGGATACCGGAAGCCCCCATTCCTCTGCAGCAGCGGGAATCAATGCGTGATAAGAGCCGCTGCTTTTGCACCAATAGCCATTGTCATATGACCACTTTGCCATTTCCACCGGGTCCACCATATCGTCCGTGAGGGAGGAAACCACGATTGCCATGGCGGTGGGCCCGCACCCATAGCCGCCGATGTTATCGGTGCCATAGGGTTGACTGGCATAGCGTTCATCCAGCTGATTGTAATAAACAACCGGGGTCCCGCCGTCGGTAAAAGTTACATCTCCAAGGGAGGGGATGCTGTTCCCCGTCCACTCGTCCACATTTTGCAGCAGGCCGTCGCCTAAAAAGAGACTTAGGTTAGAGGCATAATCGGACGCCAGTTCTTTCTGCTCATCCGTAAGCGCGAAAACATGGTCGGCAAGATAAGACTCGCCGTTGTAGCGAATGGTATAGATCATCCAGATCTCGGTGGAGATGGTTTCCTCACCGGTCTCCGGATCTTCGGATGTGACCTCACGGCTCTCCCGCACACTGGTATAAGACTATAGATGCTCTTTGTTCTCCCGCAGGACAGTGGACAGGTCATCCAGCGAAATGCTCTCAAAGTCTTCATCCCGGGCAGCGCAATACTGTGAAACGATGAGGTTGGCGTTGTAGACCAGGCCGGAAGAATAGGGGTTTTTGATCTCCATTTTGTCGGCGCCAGAAGAGGCAAAGTCCACTTCGATACGGGCCATCACATCATCCAGCGCCTCACCCAGGATGGCGTTGATGGCAAAGGTAATGTCGTTGGCGTTTTCTACGATGGCGGTTTCGCTGTTGAGGATAGGCGTATCAGGATCAGCTGGTGAAAAGGCATTGACCAGCCCGCCAAAAATCAAGCCGGGCAGCATCAAGAGGAAAAGGACAGGCAGCAAAAGCAGAATCGCAATGATAGCAATGATTTTGCCGATGTGCTTTCGGCCGGCCCAGACGGCCCCAGCCACAGCCCCATAGTGGCCGGCGGCGGCAGCGCCTTTTGCTGCTCCAGAGATGGCCTTGCCAGCTTTGATAGCGCCTTTGACCGTATGTGCGGCAGAGGCCGCAGCATCTACTGTTTCGGCGGAGCTGTTTTTTTGTTCTTCAGCCATTAGAGTTTGTCCTTTCTTTTGGGAGTAGGCGGCAGTTTCTTCACGATGGATTCGTGATAGGCAATCGAGCCGTCCGGTGCCATATAGGGAGATTTTTCAACCGCATCCGCGGCATACTGCTTATACCAGGCGGTACCATCTACGGCGTGAACGGTTGTGTACTGGCCTTCCGGCGCCACATACTGGTCTGCATGATACATACCAAAAGCGATGCCTTCTGGATGTTCCGGAGTGACTTCTGTGCCGGTAATGCGGCCACCGCCGATCTCCACATTCTGATAAGTGGGAATATTCTCGGCCCCGGGCTCCAATGCCGAGTGACCCATGTAGGAATGCAGAGCTTCTACAGCTTTATCCCCGGTCATAGTTCCCATCTGGGTGATACTCCCGGTAGCAACCGATCCTATGACATTGTTGGCAAAATTGCCTCCTTTGCTTACGGATGAAGCGTAGATATGTCCGCCGATGCCGCCTGCAGCACCGCCGACCAGCCCGCTTAACCCGGAGGGCTTGGCATCTGGTGGCGTTGTAGCTGTTTTGACCGCATTGTTGGTAACATTCCTTTTAATCACACCAGCCAAGCCGCCGCTGGCAAAACCAGCGCCGAATCCAGCGCCGCCTTTTCCGCCACCGCTTGCATTGACATGGGAGGAATGGCTGCTGCGGCCGCCCGCAAAGTGATTGCTGGCAAAGCTCTTAAATCCGCTGAATCCTCTGGCCGCAATCATAGCCTCCGCCAGCATACTGCCGCCGGTATGGCCGACATTGACGCCCAGACTCGCCATAAAAGAATCGATCTTCTGTGATACTTTAAGAAATCCGATTGCGCACATAAACCAGATCAGCACATTCCCCGAAACGGCCTCCTTGCCTACGGCGTCCACTTGTGCCTGGACTTCTTCCTCCGAAATAGCGAAAGCAGGCTGGCAGAACAGACAGGAGAGAGCTGCGACCATCAGCGCAAGGAACAAAATTTTCTTGAGTCTTTTCAAAATGGCCCTCCTTACAAAGAGAGCGGGTTGGAGATAAACGAACCAACCATGCTCGTGAACAGGCGCAGGCACCAGGCGTTCATCAGCAGAAGAAAAATCTGACCGCCCAGCATCCGGCACCAGGATTTCCAGATGTTTGATGTTGTCTGGCTTGCCCCCATGGAAAAAGCTACTGGAGCCGTATAGACCAGCACGCCGAGCAATACATATCGCTCTGCCGCTTCCAGCAGCAACTTCAGGTAGTTCCACGCCAGAATGATGACTAATATCAGAGTGATAAGGGCCACAGCCCCATTGGCGCACACCCCGATGATGACCAGCATGACAGAATTGAAATCCGCAAAACTGAGTGCCGGCAGCTCCGAATCCATAATCCAGTTATACGGTGTGCCGCCGATGGTCAGGATCATGCTGACAATCTCATTGGAGAAGAACGCTAAAAGAATAAAAATGACGGATCGGATGCTCAATTTGAGCGGGTCTTCCGCTTCAATACCGGCTCCCAGGCCAAAGTTCTTGAACAGCTGCCACACCCAGTTGAGGAGAATGATACCGATGCCCAGTGCGACAAAAACGCTGTACATCGTTTCGGCTGCGGGAAAGTAGCGCAGAAATACCGCCATATCGCAGCCCAGTGCCCCCAAAACCGAGGTGGTTATCAAGTCAAGGCCCGCCATGACCTGCTCTGCAATCCATTCAACAATGCCGTCCAGAATACCCATAGGTCATGCCTCCTTTCGTCGGGTATCAATGTGATGCCGATCAACCTGCCCACTGACCACCCTCAAAGAAGGGGACGATATAGGACATGATAAAGCCCAGACTGTTTAAGATGGCCCAGGTGATAACAATTCGTTTGAGCCAAGCTCTGCTTTCATCCACCGTTTTACCAGAACGGGAGAAATTCATGAGCAGCAATGCTACCGAAGCGGTCACAATGGCCGCAATCGTGGAGATAGCGAGGATCTGCGTGTAGACATCCTGCATGATTTCTGTGGCCTTTGTCCAAACATCGGTTGCGGCAAAGGCCGGCTGGCTGAACATCAATGAGACGGTGGGACACAGAAACGCCATATAAGCGATTCTGCCAATGGAAAAACGGCGCGGAGGGCTGGTATCGCCGTTTCGCTTTTGGTGAGGAATCTTGCGTTTTTTCAATTTTCGGACCTCCAATCCAAATGTAATATGCGGGACTCAAACAAAAGAGGAGCCCGCAGCTCTTGTAATAGATGCGGGCTCCCTCCCCAATCGGCCGGTCATTAGGGCAGCAAAAAAGCACCTTGAAAAAGGTGCCGTTCACTGCCTGCATTCAGTTTTGGGTGCAAGTTTGAGCATATTCAGTTTAGCACACCAGGATTTACGGCTCAAAGGGCAGGAATGCGCCAATTTCATTCCCGTATTCTGCCAATTATTTGCCCTTGGCCTTTTCATCTGGTTTTGGCGCTGGAAAGAACTGTTCCAGCATATCCAAACTGTCTTTGGAGGTGTACCCCCATAGTACGGAACTGAGTGCGTCAATGGCTTCCCTGCGCCTGCGGTAGTAAGTACGGAATGAGATGTCCCGGATATGCGGACGCAAATTCTCGATGATCTCCTCCACATTTTTGAGTTGCTGCGGGGAGAGGAAGGAGTAGTAAAGCAGCCAGTAATAGGCCTCGCCGTTCTTGTGGCGGGTACGAAGCAATTCGACTGCTGAATCCAAAAGTTTCAGCATTTTGTGGCTGCGCTCAATGCACTTGGCATGGTGTTCAATATCGCTCCCATTCAGATCGGCGCCGGCCAGATAGATGGAATCCAGAAATTCCTCGATGGATGTGCCGTATTCGATCTCAAACTTGGACCGCACATGCTGGACAGAAATCTCCAGGCTCCACACCACATCGCGGTATTTTTTCAACAGTTTCCATGTATCATGGTACAGCGGGTTTTCTGCGACATCTTTTTCAACAAATTTTTTCATGGTAAGACCTCCTTGTTCAATTCTCCGCGACGGGAGAGAGTGTAAGTTCAAAAGTGGTGACCTGCCTGTTCCCGCACAGAATGGACAAGCCAAAACAGAGCGTTGACTGTTCCCGCACGCGGGGTAGTAAATCTTCCCGGCAGTCGCCCGATAAGGGATATAACTTATAGCGGGAGAGGGGGCAACCAAAGCACGAAATCCCTTGTGCCATCAGGATTTGAGCCATCTTTTGGATGATAATTTCAATGTGCGATTTTGAAACGCTATTGAGTTCGTTTGAAACGATAACCTCATGCTCTATACTTGGTGTGTTTTGGCTGGAGCCTGATTCATCGGGGAGTTCCAAATGGATGTTGAGCGTCATAGCGACCTCCTCTTTGTCCACCATAACATCCGATATTTCAAACATGGTGGACAGGTAATTTTTCAAATAGACCACGCTGCCGTGTCGGCCGGGAAGGACATAAGGGAGATATAGTCCAGTGCGGCCAGCTTTTTGAGGACGCGGCCGACTGTCGCCCGGGACACCCCCCAGCGGACAGCCAGTTCAGTGTAGGCAACAAGAGGATTGCCGGTGCCGTTGCGGAAATAGACTACTGGCCCCAGGTCTGATCCCTGTACCTGATTATCGTTGTAGACGGTTGAAACCCAGAGGTCCAGAATAATATCCATTTCGGAGCATCGGCTTGTGCTGATGAGATCTGTGACAACGGAAACGGGCAGGAAGAAAAAGCCGGTATCCTTCTGGCAGGGAGCATTATATTCAAGCACCGTGTTATGCCGCGCCCAGTCGCAGATTTTATAGCGGATCACATTTCCGCGATCCAGTGTATGAAAAGTGATAAAGTGCTGTTTCTGCAGTTGTTCCAGCACTGTCAACGCCTGGCATTGAAACCGTGTGCGAAACCATTGGGATACTTCCTTGAGTGTGCAGACCCATTCGCCCGGGTAGATAGTATAGCTAATCCCATCTATACGGCGGTATGAAGTGCGGAAGTTTGCGTAGCTGCAAAGCACGGTAAAATAAAAAGACCGGAGCCTCCGCTTGTGCGAATGCTCCGGTCTGCCATCAGCCGATGGACGAATTGCCGATAAATCCGGCATCGTGGGTAATCCACGACCTGTTTGATTTGTAATTGATAAGCCGGCATGGAAACCTCCTATTTTAAGATTGATTCTATTGCATAAAAATGATAAAATAGCCCGGGATGCGTATAAAAATAACACACCCCGGGCGGGCCGCTCTGCTAATAATCTGCTAATTTGCGTTTTTACAAAAGCTCAAAAATGCCGTCTGCTAATTTTTTGCTAATTGCGCGAAAGGTATTCCAGCGCCTTGAAACTGTGCAGAATGACACAAAACGGCGTGAGAAACCAAAAATTCATTGGGCTAAATTGACACAAAACGAAGCGGAATGTAGTGTAAGGGAATCGTAGGACAAAGAGTTATTTGTTCTCCTAAGCGGTAGGTCGGAGGTTCGAATCCCCTCAGGCGTGCCAAAGAAAAGGGACATCCGCAAGGATGTCCCTTTCCTTTGGCCTCCGGCTGCCGGGAATGGGTGTCTCCCAGGCAATTTCAAATATCCGCGGGCAGATGCGGTCTGCGCTTCCATTCGTGTTATTTCTGGGCGGCGCCGGTAAGCAGGGGGCGGGTCATAGTATTCTTTTTCAAATAAAGTTAATGGCCTATTTTTACTGTTACTATAGCCTGTCCAGGTGGCTCTTTCAAGTCCTCTGAATAGAATTCTTTTACAACCTTTCCCAAAGAAGGTATATCTGCTCGGGCAAGTGTTCTTCCCACATGTCCAAGGCATCCTCCGTCACCGCTATATGACTCTTTAACTGTCTATTTTCTTGTGTTTACAGTCTTTCTATCAACGCTGAAGCGAAAAATGGGTAATGGATGCAGTAAATGGCATGGTACAGGCTCAGGAGCAGGCAGAGGCTTTAACAAAGCACGCACAGGCTAAAGATAGACTCACTCCTGCTTGCCTTGTTGGATATGCCTAAAGCAGTCTGGTATCTGGAGCGGCCAGATGTTGTAGTTTCCGTTATGAGTGCGTTAGTTTAAGCTTCCTCAGTTCTTCTGAAAGAAGTCCTGCAATGATAAAGCTATTCGACTTCATAATCATCATAGTATTACTACCAGCAAAGTGCTGTTTGCAGAAGTTTGTAGCAAACAACTGTAGACTAGATAGTATCAAGTCCATCTCATTCTTCACTTCTGTCCCATAGATCATTTCGGCAACGCGAAGTAGAAATGAGCTCTCTATACCTGAAACAATTGTAATCTCGCGTGAATCCAAACCATATACCATTTTTTGATATACAGCCTTTCCCAAAAATTCTCCTTGATAGCTCCTACCTATAATTTTCGCATTTGCCGCAATATTCAAAGAAGCGGTCAACAGCGTATTGATTTTTTCTTCCAGTCGCGCTTCAAAGTCACTGTTCTTTGCAGGCGCGGCTAGAATACCCTTTCCTATGATCGCCATATCTGCTGTTGCTATATGCTCCAATAGCCATCCAATTCCGCTTCCGACAAAATCTTGTATCTCTTCTTTACTGCACTCACCACGCTTCACAATATCTTGATATTTTTTTAGCTGGATATTGCAAAATTCATCGTGCAACATCTTGTGTAATGTATACCCAGTGTAGCCGATTTTGCGCATGTATTCCTCTTCCGCCTTAGCATGACGCTCAAAATAGCTGGTTATATAAGTCAAAGTTTCCCGAACGAGGAATATACGATAATTTGCCTCATCTCCTCGTTCCCGTAACTTATTCAAAACCTGATCGGCCATTTGGAATAGCTGCTGATGTTCCTTGTCTAATTTTTCTATACCCGTAATATAATTGTCATTCCACCTAATCATACCTGTTCTCCTTCAATCTATTTTAGTTACAAAATAAGTGAGTCAGCATATCCTCCCTTAATGTTTCAGCAGAGCAATCTTTGGGAGCTGTTTTCCTGTTTGACTGCATAACGCCCGGGCGGAGGGATTTATTGCACAATGAAGAGAAACTTAAAAATCCAATAGAGTTTATGGGAAAATGCGGTGGACTGCCAGGAAAAATGGACAGGGCACTGGAAAAAAGCGGCGAAAGAGGGCGGGATTTTCTCTGTTGCTTTTTCCCTGAGGAACCATTATACTATATGTTATGGAAACCATTTATGCAAATGGAGGATTACATATGAAAGGAAAGCGAGTTCTCTCTCTGGCGCTGGCCGCGCTGATGACGCTCTCCCTGCTGGTGGTGCCCGCAGCGGCCGTCAGCTTTACCGACATGACCAATCACTGGGCCAAGGACGATGTGGAGTACTTGGCCACCCAGGGGGTGGTCAAGGGGACCAGCGCCACCACCTTTGCTCCCGATCAGAAGATGACCGCCTGTGAAGCGCTGCTGTTTTGCTCCCGTGCCGCCGGCGTGGACACCATTGACAAGGAGGCCATCGCCGAGGACTGGGAGGACGAGCTGGAAGAGATCCTGCCCGAGGAGATGTACGCCTGGGCGGCCCAGGAGATGGCCGTCTGCCTGGAGACCGGCATCATCTCGGAGACCGAGCTGCGGGCCCTGAGCAGCGCGGGCGGGCTGGTGAAGTCCATCACCCGTGAGACGCTGGCCATGTATCTGGTGCGGGCCATGCAGCTCGCCCCCCTGGCCCAGAGCCTGACCTCCTACCCCATGAGCTTTGCGGACACTACCTCTATTTCCGCCTCCCTGCAGCCCTATGTATACCTGCTGAACATGTACGGCATCGTCAAGGGCAACGAGCTCAACCGCTTTCTGCCACAGAACTCCCTGACCCGGGCCGAGATGGCCACCATGCTCCGCCGGGCCATCGACTTTATGGACGAGCGGGGCATCTATGCCGAGCTGCCCGGCTACACCGACTATGACTGGGTGGGCGGCACCATCGCCGCCGTGTCTACCGGCAGCAGCGGCGTTACCCTGCTGACCCTGACCAGCGTGGTCAGCGGCACCCGCAGCATCTCTCTGCCCGCCGACGCGGAGATCTACGAGAATAATATGCTCTCCTCCGCCGATACCCTGAAGGTGGGCAGTTACGCCCGGGTGAACCTGGACAGGAAGGGTACTGCCGAGTCCGTGCGCCTGGGCGGCGCGGTCACCTCCTATACCGGCTCCGTCACCGGCGTGGAGCAGGACAGCCTGACCGTGACGGTCAACGGCGCTTCCAAACGGCTGGACATCGACCGCTTTACCGAGGTGCAGGTGGGCAAGACCGCCGGCGACTACACCCTGCTGGATCCCCAGGCCGGATACACCACGGCCACCTGCTATGTGGACGCCATGGGCCATCTGGACGCGGTGCAGCTCTCCGGCGGCACCCGCGCCGAGGAGGGCATACTGGTGAAGGTGGAAAACGGCACCGGTGGCCAGCGGCTCCAGGTGTCGGCCTTTAACGGCGAAACCAGGCGCTACACCCTGCCCGCCGGGGCGGGCGTCACCGTCAACGGCGTGGTGGGCACCGTGTCCGACCGCTATGAGGGCGACTACGTGAGCCTGCGGGTATCCAACGACGAGGCCAACGAGCTGGTCAGCATGGCGGTGGACACCGTAACCGATTACGTCCAGGGCTCCGTCAAGAGCTTTACCTACGCCAAGGATCAAAACGACATCACCCTGACCAACCTGAGTACCGGCAAATCCACCACCTACGACATCTCCTCCAAGGCAGCCATCCGCTTCAATGGCGAGGACATCGCACTCAAGGAGCTGGAGCGGAACTCCTTCGCCACCCTTCAGCTCTCCGGCGGGGATGTGGTGACGTTGCTGGACGCCTATCCTGGCTCCACCACCACCGAGGGCGTCATTGAGAGCATCACCTACGGTACCCCCACTACCCTGGCGGTCAAGACCGCCAATGACAGCGTAATGACCTTTGAACTGGATCTCACCGACCTGCCCGCCATCTACCGGGACGGTAAGAGCAGCTCTCTGGACAAGATCAAGAGCGGCGACACTGTGGTGGTCACCGTGCGCTACAACAAGGTCACCACCCTGGAGACAACGCCTCAGAGCGCCAACGTCACCGGCACTATCACCCGGGTGGTGCAGGATGCCGCCGGGATCACGTTTGATGTGAAGCTCACCGACGGCTCCACCGCCTCCTATACCGTGTCCGAGGGCGTTTCTGTCACCCAGGACGGCACTGCCGTCTCCCTCTACACCCTCAAGCCCAACGATGCAGTGGCCATGGTGGTCAGCGGCGGAGATGTGGTGTCCATCGAGGTGGACAGGGGCTCCGGCTCCAGCAGCCAGCTTGAGGGCACGGTCCTGGTGCCCAACACCAAGGACAAGACCCTGATGGTACAGCTCACCGACGGCAACGTGCTCACGGCGGACGTGTCCGACGCCAGCTTTATGTCCGCCAGCGGCTCCTCCACCAGCCTGCGCCAGTTGGAGGCGGGGGACCGGGTGCAGCTCTTCGGCGATTACAAAGGGGGCCCGGTTTACAGCCACCTCTGGTGCTAAAGCTGTAAGTATTAAATGTAATGACATGAAACGGCCCCGGAACCGCTCGGTTCCGGGGCCGTTTTGCAGGCCTCACGCCGGGAGGCGGAACCGCGCCGGCAGCTCCTCCGGCGGCACACCCAGGAGCAGCAGAGTGCCCGCGGCGGCCAGAAAGGGCAGGGGGAGGCGCCGGTAGAGAAGGGGAGCACCAGCTCCTGCTGCGCCACCACCGCCCCGCCCAGGGTGACCAGCTCCCGCTGGACGGCCAGGCACAGCCTGTCCCCCTCCAGGCTGGAAAAGGTGAGGGTATCCCGGGGGAGGTGCCGTAGCTCACGGCCTGGCGGGCGTTGAGGGCCCGGGCCAGCGGCCCCGCCGTGCCGGGCAGCAGCACCGTCCGCAGGGGACGGCCCCCGCGCCGGCCCAGCCCCGTGCCGCCGGTGACGCCGTCAGCAGCTCCAGCCGCGCCCCGGCCAGCTCCGCCGGGTGCCGCCCGGCGCGCACCTCCGCCGCCAGCTCTCCCAACCCGGCCTCCACGGCCGTCCGAATCCCCTCGTCCCGCTCCCAGATTCCCACACGCAAGCTCCGCCACCTCCCGCTTTGCTGTAGTGTGCGGAAAATTATGGGATTTTATGCGCCCTTTGTCCCGGAACGCGGCACGGGCCTTGACTTTTGCGGCCTGAATGCGTAAAATAATACGAACCGATAACTTTAGAATAAAGGATTGAGATAGAGATGGCACAGGACAAGAAACAGGTGGAACAGATCACCGATATGGAGGTGGACTTTGCCCAGTGGTACACCGACGTGTGCAAAAAAGGCGGAGCTGATTGACTACTCCTCCATCAAGGGCATGTTCATCCTCCGTCCCTATGGCTACGCCATCTGGGAGAATTTCAGAAGATCCTGGACGAGAAGTTCAAGGAAACCGGGCATGAGAACGTGTACCTGCCCATGCTGATCCCCGAGAGTCTGCTCCAGAAGGAGAAGGACCATGTGGAGGGCTTTGCCCCCGAGTGCGCCTGGGTGACCATGGGCGGCGCGGAGAAGCTGGAGGAGCGCTACTGCATCCGCCCCACCTCCGAAACCCTGTTCTGCGAGCACTACGCCAACATCATCCACTCCCACCGGGATCTGCCCAAGCTGTATAACCAGTGGTGCTCCGTCCTGCGGTGGGAGAAGACCTCCCGCCCCTTCCTGCGCCACCGGGAATTCCTCTGGCAGGAGGGCCACACCATGCACGCCACAGCCGAGGAGGCCATCGCCGAGACCGAGCGCATGTTCAACATCTACGCCGATTTCTGCGAGAACTACCTGGCCATGCCCGTGGTGAAGGGCCGCAAGACCGACAAGGAGAAGTTCTCCGGCGCCGAGGAGACCTATACCGTGGAGTGCATGATGCACGACCACAAGGCCCTCCAGGCCGGCACCAGCCACTACTTCGGCGACGGCTTCGCCAAGGCCTTTGACATCACCTTCACCGGCAAGGACAACCAGCTCCACTACCCCTTCCAGACCTCCTGGGGCGTGTCCACCCGCCTCATCGGCGGCGTCATCATGACCCACGGCGACAACAACGGCCTGGTGCTGCCCCCCCGCATCGCCCCCACCCAGGTCGTCATCATCCCCGTGGCCCAGCACAAGGAGGGCGTCATTGCCGCCAACGAGGCGGTCATGGCCCCCCTGAAGGCCGCCGGCATCCGGGTGAAGATGGACGCCTCCGACAACTCCCCCGGCTGGAAGTTCGCCGAGTACGAGATGAAGGGCGTGCCCCTGCGGCTGGAGCTGGGCCCCAAGGACATCGAGAAGAACCAGTGCGTCCTGGCCCGCCGGGACAGCGGCGAGAAGAGCTTTGTCTCCCTGGACAACATCGAGGAGACCGTCAAGACCATGCTGGACGCGGTGCAGCAGGGCCTGTTCGACAAGGCCAAGCGCAACCTGGACGAGAATACCTACGCCTGCGCCACCCTGGAGGAGGTCAAGGAGAAGATGGCCAGCCAGGGCGGCTTCGCCAAGACCATGTGGTGCGGCGAGCTGGCGTGCGAGCTGAAGATGAAGGAGGAGGCCGGGTGTCCTCCCGGTGCATCCCTCTGGAGCAGGAGCACCTGGGCGACACCTGCGCCTGCTGCGGCAAGCCCGCCAAGCACATGGTGTACTGGGGCGTGGCGTACTGACGCTTCAAAGGGGGGCGGCATGCCGCCCCCCATATAATATCAGATGATTAACTATGACTAACCAGAAAAAGGAGGGAACTCATGCAATCCATTTTATGGGCGGCCACGGGTACCGGCTTCACTTTTTTGATGACCACTCTGGGCGCCGCCATGGTCTTTCTGTTCCGAAAGCAGCTCAATGCGTCCATCCAGCGTATCTTTCTGGGCTTTGCCGCCGGGGTGATGATCGCCGCGTCGGTGTGGTCGTTGCTCATCCCCGCCATGGAGGAGGCGGAGGCCTCCGGACTTCCGGGCTGGCTGCCGGCGGTGGGGGGCTTCGTGCTGGGCATCGGCTTCCTGCTGCTGCTGGATGTGCTGCTGCCCCACCTCCATGTGGATGCCAGGCAGCCCGAGGGGCTCCACTCCTCCTGGCGGCGCACCACCCTGCTGGTGCTGGCCGTGACGCTGCACAACATCCCGGAGGGCATGGCCGTGGGCCTGTCCTTCGCCCTGGCCGCCCAGCACGCCGGTGAGGGGGCGGCCCTGTCCGGGGCCCTGGCGCTGGCTCTGGGAATTGGAATCCAGAACTTCCCGGAGGGGGCGGCCATCTCCCTGCCCCTGCGGCAGGAGGGGCTGTCCGCCGGGCGGGCTTTCCTCTACGGCAGCGCCTCCGGCGTGGTGGAGCCTGTCTTCGGTATCCTGGTGGTGCTGGCGGCGGGGACGATCCAGCCCCTCATGCCCTGGCTGCTGTCCTTCGCCGCCGGGGCCATGATGTATGTGGTTGTGGAGGAGCTCATCCCCGAGGCCCACTTGGGGGAGCATTCCAACACCGGCACCCTGGGAGTCATGGCGGGCTTCCTGCTCATGATGGTGCTGGACGTGGCGCTGGGGTGAGCCGCCCTACCTTGTGCGGTAGGGGCGGCCCTTGTGGCCGCCCGCGCCCCAGGCACTCTCTGGCGGGCGGGGACGAGCCCCGCCCCTACGGAGCAGAGGTATCCAGACTCCTCAGAACCCGCTCCACCCAGGCCAGCAGCATCCGATCGGCGGGGGTCTGCCGCCGGAGCGCCGCCCGCAGGCGGAGCAGCGCCGGGTAGACCTCGGACCGCCGCAGCTCCGCCGCATCCCGCTTCCAGATCCGACGCTCTTCCGCTTCATCCATCGTGCTCACCTCCTGTTTAGAATATCTGATAATCAGATAAAATGCAATATCTGAATTTCAGATATTTTAAGATGCTCTGGGTGATTCTATGCGAAATGAAGTGCTGCGGTATGAGCGCATCCGCAATCTGCGCATTGACCGCAACCTGTCCCAGCGGGAGGTGGCAGCGCTGCTGAACGTCAGACAGAATACGTACTCCCAGTACGAGATCGGGGTGCTCAACTACCCCATTGACGTGTTGATCAGGCTGGCATGCTATTACAACACCAGCGTGGACTACCTGTTAGGCCTCACGGACGAGCGGACGCCCTATCCCAGGGCAAAAAACCGGGATTTTTGAAAATTTCCCGTTGCATTCCGCTAACGATGGGGGTATAATGACACCAACCTGTTAAAGTGAGGAGCACAGACATGGCAGACCGAACCCTCACAACTGCATCCTTCCTGTTTTCCTATGGCTGGGCTCGATTTATGGGCGCCGGCTTTTTTGGCGTGGAGAAAACACGGGGGATGGAATGAATGGGTGGGGCCCGGGAAGGCCCCATAGTACCTGAACGTGCAGGGGGCGCTCATTGATTTCATCAATGGGCGCCCTTTTTTGCATGGAGAGAAAGGATGTAAAATCATGGTAGTTGTTATGAAACCCGGCACCCGGCAGCAGGACATCGACGCCTTGGTATCCAGGCTTAAGGAACTGGATCTGGATGTGGGCATCACCAACGGCGTGGGCTGCACCATCCTGGGCCTGGTGGGCGACACCACCGCCGTGGACATGGATAAGATCTCCATCAACCCCCATGTGGAGCGGGTCATGCGGGTGCAGGAGCCCTACAAGAAGGCCAACCGCAAGTTCCACCCGGAGGACACGGTGGTCTCCGTGGGGAACGCCAAGATCGGCGGGGGAAATTTCTCCGTGATCGCCGGCCCCTGCTCGGTGGAGAGCGAGGCGCAGATCTGCGCCGTGGCCGAGGACGTGAAGGCCTCCGGCGCGGCCCTGCTCCGGGGCGGCGCGTTCAAGCCCCGCACCTCCCCCTACTCCTTCCAGGGCATGGGCACCGCGGGCCTCGACCTGCTGATGGAGGCCCGGAAGCAGACCGGCCTGCCCATCGTCACCGAGATCATGGACCCCCGTATGGCCGAGCTCTTCGAGCGGGAGGTGGACGTGGTGCAGGTGGGCGCCCGCAACATGCAGAACTTCGAGCTGCTCAAGGAGGTGGGCAAGATGAGCAAGCCGATCCTCCTCAAGCGGGGCCTGTCCAACACCTACGAGGAGTGGATCATGTCCGCCGAGTATATCATGTCCGCCGGAAACGAGAACGTGATCCTCTGCGAGCAGGGGGGTGCGCACCTTCGAGACCTACACCCGCAACACTCTGGATGTGTCCGCCATCCCCGCCATTAAGCAGATGAGCCACCTGCCCGTGATTGTGGACCCCTCCCACGCCGCCGGCATGTACTGGATGGTGGAGCCCCTGGCCCTGGCCGCCGTGGCCGCCGGCGCCGACGGCCTCATCATCGAGGTCCACAACGACCCGGCCCACGCCAAATGCGACGGCCAGCAGTCCCTCACCCCCAGAACTTCGACGCCCTCATGCACAAGGTCTCCGCCATGGTTGACCTGATGGGGAAAACGCTGGTAAAATAAAAAGAAGCGCGGAGCGCCCGGGAGCAGGGCAACAGCGAACTGCGCAGACCGAAAAACAGGCTGGCCGCAGGCCAGCGGCATGTTCGACGGAGCAGTGAGCAGTTGCCCGTCGCGGAGGGCGCGCAGCGTGACAGAGAAGCGCGTAGGGTAGGCGCATAGGGGAGCTAAGAGGACATGGAGGCGAAACCGCAGCGTGAGCAAACGTGCCGGTGGCACGTTTGTAGCGGAGGCCGCAGCGGCTATGCCGCGAGGAGGAACCCCGGATGAACGCTGCCCGCCGCGGAGGGGGCAGCGTGACAGCGTCGGCCCAAGCTTTGGATCATTCGCTTCCGGGCAGGCCCGAAAGCTCATTTCCGCCGCTGGGCCTCCTTTTCCCCACGCGAACCGCTTCGCTGGGTTCGTGTAGGGGCCCCGAAAGCGGGGCGTACGCCGCACCAGTATGTAGGGGCGGGGCTTGTCCCCGCCCGCGGGCGACCACGAGGGCCGCCCCTACGGTGAGGGTGGAGGATAGTTGGCGTGGGCCGATGAGGGCAGAAGGTGAATTGCCCCACAGGGGCAAGAGAGGCCGCCCTGGGGTGTCGGCCCCTGCGTTGGGGCAACCTGCGGAGCTGTCACGTAGGGGCGGGTGCCCACACCCGCCCGACGGATACCGTCGATTTTGAACAGAGGAGGCCGTACCATGAAAACGCTGACCGTCGCCCTTCCGGGGCGGGAATATAACATACAGATTGGGTGGGGGCTGCTCACCCGGGCGGGGGAGGAGCTTCGGGCCGTCCTGCCCGGGGCCTCCCGGATTTTTGTGGTGACAGACAGCCATGTGGCCCCCCTGTACCTGGAGCGGGTGCGCGCCAGCCTGGAGGGGGCCGGGTTCCGGGTGACCGCCCACACCGTCCCCGCCGGGGAGGGCTCCAAATGCCCCGCCCGTCTGGCCGAGCTGTGGGAGGCCATGATGGACGCCGGGCTGACCCGTACCGACGCGGTGGCGGCCCTGGGCGGCGGCGTGGTGGGAGATCTGGCGGGGTTCGCCGCCGCCACCATCCTGCGGGGCGTGGACTTTGTGCAGATTCCCACCACCCTGCTGGCCCAGGTGGACTCCTCCGTGGGGGGCAAGGTGGCCGTGGATCTGGAGCACGGAAAGAATCTGGCGGGGGCCTTCTGGCAGCCCAGGCTGGTGCTCATGGATCCGGAGGTGCTGGACACCCTGCCGCTGCCTGTGTTCATGGAGGGCATGGCGGAGGTGGTCAAATACGGCTGCATCAGGGACGCGGCCTTCTTCGACTTCCTGGCGGCCCGGCCCTCCCGGGTGGAACTGATGGCGGAAATGGAACACATCCTGTATACCTGCTGCGCGATTAAACGGAGCGTAGTGGAACAGGACGAGCGGGACACGGGGGAGCGGATGCTCCTCAACTTCGGCCACACGCTGGGCCACGCCTACGAGCTGGCGGGACACTACACCGAGTGGAGCCACGGCGCGGCGGTGGCCGCCGGCATGTGCGCCGCCGCCCGGCTGGGTGTACGCCTGGGGGTGACCCCGGCGGAGCTGCCGGAGCGCCTGGAGGAGGCGCTCTCCGCCCTGGGGCTGCCCACCGCCATCCCCTGCACGGCGGAGGACTACGCCGCCGCCGTGGGACTGGATAAGAAGGGGGCGGGGGAGGACATTTCGGTGATCCTCCTGGAGCGCATGGGCCGCGCCGTCCCCCACCGGATGCCCAAGTCCCGACTGCTGGAGGAACTGCGATGAACGTCACCATCACCCCCGCCGCCCTGGGCGGCGCCGTCACCCCGCCGCCCTCCAAGTCCCAGGCCCACCGGCTGATCATCGCCGCCGCCCTGTCCGACGGGGTGTGCCGCCTGTCCAATGTGGAGCTGTCCCAGGACATCCAGGCCACCCTGCGATGTATGCGCACCCTGGACGCGGACGCCTCCGCCGACGGCACGGTAATCCGCGGGGCCGACCTGGTGGACGGCTTTGAGACGCCCCCGCCGGAGATCATGGACTGCGGCGAGTCGGGCTCCACTTTGAGGTTTTTGATCCCCGTGGCCCTGGCCCTCAAGGGGGGCGGCCGGTTCACCGGCCACGGGCGGCTCATGGAGCGGCCCCAGGAGCCCTATTTCCGCCTCTTTACGGAGAAAGGAATTGCGTGGTCGCTGGAAAACGGGGTGCTCGCCGTGGAGGGGCGGCTGACGCCCGGCGTCTACGCCCTGCCCGGCGACGTGTCCTCCCAGTTTATCACCGGCCTGCTCTACGCCCTCCCACTGCTGGAGGGGGACAGCGAGCTTGTCCTCACCACCGCGCTGGAGAGTCCCGGGGCTATGGACATGACCCTGGACGCCCTGGCCCAATTCGGCGTCTCGGCGGAGTACGACGGGGACCGGCGCTTCCGGGTGCCGGGGAACCAGGTGTACCGCCACCGGGATCTGGCCATCGAGGGGGACTGGTCCAACGCCGCTTTCTGGTTTGCCGCCGCGTTCCTGGGCCACCGGGTGGACGTGGAGGGGCTGAACCCCCGCTCCGTCCAGGGCGACCGGGTGATCGGGGAGCAGCTTGCCCGCCTGACCCGGCCCGGCCCGGCGGAGCTGGACGTGTCCCAGTGCCCCGATCTGGTGCCCCCTCTGGCGGCCATGGCCGCCCTGCGGGCGGGGGAGACGACCGCCATCGTCAACGCCGCCCGCCTGCGCATCAAGGAGAGCGACCGGCTGGCCTCTGTGACGCAGGTGCTCAACGCCCTGGGGGCCGATGTGGAGGAGCACGCCGACCACCTGGTGCTCCGGGGCAGGGAGCGGCTGGCGGGGGCGTCACCGTCTCAGGCCACAACGATCACCGCATCGCCATGATGGCGCGTCCACACCCGCCCGGAGGCCGGGGCGTCCCGGCACAAAACCTGAGAAAGCAAAGGAAGGGAACCCACATGCGACACATGATTTTCGGCGAGTCCCACGGCCCGGCCATCGGCGTGGTGCTGGAGGGCGTCCCCCGCCGGCCTGGAGCTGGATCTGGAGGCCGTTCAGCGGGAGCTGGACCGGCGGAAGCCCGGCCAGGACCCCACCGCTACCGCCCGCCGGGAGAGCGACACGGTGCAGGTGCTCTCCGGCGTATTCGAGGGCAAGACCATCGGCGCGCCGCTGGCCATGCTCATTCCCAACTCCGACCAGCACTCCCAGGACTATGAGGCCATCCGCTACACCCCCCGGCCCGGCCATGGGGACTATGCCGGCTTCATCAAGAGCCAGGGGTGCCAGGACTACCGGGGCGGCGGACACTTCTCCGGCCGCCTCACCGCCCCCTGGTGGCCGCCGGTGCGGTGGCCAAGCAGGCGCTGGCCCCTGCGGGGCGTGCGGGTGGGCGCCCACATCAGCTCCATCTACGGCATCACCGACGCCTCCCTGGAGGACGCCGGCGCACTGGAGGCCGTGGCGGCCAAGCCCTTCCCTGTGCTGGACGACGCCAAGGGGAGGAGATGCGCCAGGCCATTCTGGAGGCCAAAAATGAGCAGGACAGCGTGGGCGGTGCCATTGAGTGCGCTGTGTTCGGGCTGCCCGCCGGGCTGGGGGCCCCCGACTTCGGCCGCAACGTGGAGGGCATCTTCGCCCAGCATCTTTTCGCCGTCCCGGCCGTCAAGGGCGTGGACTTCGGCGCGGGGGTGGCCTTTTCCCTTATGCGGGGCAGCGAGGCCAACGACCCCTTCGAGGTGAAGGACGGAAGGGTGGTCACCAAGACCAATCACGCCGGCGGCGTCAACGGGGGCGTCACCAACGGCATGCCCGTCACCTTTGAGGTTACCATCCGGCCCACTCCCTCCATTGCCCTGCCTCAGGAGAGCGTGGATCTCCGCACCGGGGAGGAGACGGAGATCGAGATCAAGGGCCGCCACGACCCCTGTATTGTGCCCCGCGCCGTCCCCGTAATCGAGGCGGCGGCGGCATTGGCGGCGTGCGAGGTGCTGGGGATTTAGGGCCGCCGCCTCGCGCGAGCGGGAGCGAGCCGCCGCGGAAGCGGCGTCCAAGCGTTTTGCCGGGGGCAAAACCTTGCCGAAGGCGGGATTCACTCCCGCCGAGGAGGATAAAATGTGGGGTCCCCGGAGCGCGCGCAGTGCGCTCTGGGGTGCGGCGGCAGCATTGGCGGCGTGCGAGGTGCTGGGAATTTAGGGCCGCCGCCTCGCGCGAGCGGGAGCGAGCCGCCGCGGAAGCGGCGTCCAAGCGTTTTGCCGGAGGCAAAACCTTGCCGAAGGCGGGATTCACTCCCGCCGAGGAAGATAAACTGTGGGGTTCCCGGAGCGCGCGCAGTGCGCTCTGGGGTGCGGCGGCGGCGCTGGCGGCGTGCGAGGTGCTGGGAATTTAGGGCCGCCTCGCGCGATGGCGCAGAGGCGGGGCAGCGGAGCGTGCGGCCAGGTTTAAATGTAGGGGCGGGTGCCCACACCCGCCCGAAAGGAAGCGCCCGGCCGCCGCCTCGAGGAGACAAAGGAGAGAGGGAACATGACCGAATTGGAGCAATACCGCCAAGAGATCGACCGCATCGACGGGGAGCTGGTGCAGCTCTTTCTGGAGCGGATGGCGGTCACCGGCAAGGTGGGGGAGTACAAGCAGCGGGCGGGTATCCCGGTGCTGGACGCCGGGCGGGAGAAGCAGGTGATCGCCGCCAAGACGGCCCTCACCGACGATCCGGCCCGCAAGGCGGACGTGGCGGCCCTCTACGAGGAGATCATGGCCATTTCCCGCCGCCAGCAGCGCAAGCTGGTGCGGGAGGGGGCGGAGGAGCCGGGCTATGCGGCCTATGCGGCGGCCCTGGCCGCCCGGCGGGAGCCGGTGGCCGCCCCCCGGGTGGTCTACCAGGGGGAGCCTGGGTGCTACAGCGAGGAGGCCGCCGTGGGCTTCTTCGGCCCGGAGGTGTCCAGCCGGGGGCTGGCCTGGTTCCCCGACGTGTTCGCCGCCCTGGAGCGGGGGGAGGCCGACTATGCGGTGCTTCCGGTGGAGAACTCCTCCACCGGCTCCATCCGGCAGGTCTACGATCTGCTGGCCCAGTACAACTACTACGTGGTGGGGGAGTGCCAGGTGAAGGTGGAGCACTGCCTGATGGCCCTGCCCGGCGTGGCGCTGGAGGACATCCACACGGTCTACTCCCCACGAGCAGGGGCTGATGCAGTGCGAGAGGTATCTGGACGCCCACCGGGGCTGGCGGCGGGTGCCCACCTTGGACACCGCCGGCTCGGCCAAGCAGGTGGCCGGGAGCGGTGACCGCGCCGCCGCCGCCATCTGCTCCCGACGGGCCGCCGAGATCTACGGGCTGCATATTCTGGCCGAGGGGGTCAACTATAACGCCATGAACCACACCCGGTTCGTGGTGGTGTCCCCGGTGCTGGAGCTGCGGCCCGGCCGCAACAAGATCAGCGCCGTGTTCCGCCTGCCCCACCAGAGCGGCTCCCTCCACGAGATCCTCACCGTGTTCGCCGTCCAGGGGCTCAACCTGCTGAAAATCGAGTCCCGGCCCATCCCCGGCCGGGGCTGGGAATACCTGTTCTTCCTGGACTTTACCGGCGATCTCGCCGCCCCGGAGATGGACGGCGTGCTCCACGAGCTGGGGCAGCTGGCCGCCGAGTTCCGTATCCTGGGGAACTTCCGGGGGTATGAGCCGTGAACAATCTCATCCTCATCGGCATGATGGGCTGCGGCAAGTCCACGGTGGGGCGGCTGGCGGCGGAGAAGCTGGGCCTGGCCTTCGTGGACACCGACGAGCGCATCGAGCGGGCGTCCGGCCGCACCATCCCGGAGATTTTTCGCGTCGGAGGGGAGGAGGGCTTCCGGGCCCGTGAGCTGGACGTGAGCCGGGCGCTGGCCCGGGAGGGAGGGCTGGTCATCGCCTGCGGCGGCGGCCTGCCCACCCGGGCGGAGGCCATTGCCGCCCTCAAAGCCAGCGGCGTGGTCTTCTGGCTCAGCCGGGAGCCGGCCGTGATCTACGACACAGTGTCCATGGCGCGCCGCCCTCTGGGCCAGGGGGGAAAAGAGGCGTTTCTGGAGCGGTTCCGCCAGCGGGAGCCCATCTACCGCCGGTGGGCGGACTACATCATCGAGGGCCATACCCAGGCCGCCGAGGCGGCCGGGCGCATCGCGGCCCTTTATGAAAGGGAGTGTCAGGCGTGAAGTTCCTGATCATCAACGGCCCCAACCTGAATCTGCTGGGGAAGCGGGAGCCGGGCATCTACGGGGAGAACAGCTATGAGAGCCTGTGCCGGCGGCTGAAGGAGTTCGCCGCCGCCCACGCCTCCACGGCGGAGTGCTTCCAGTCCAACCACGAGGGGGCCATTCTCGACGCCATCCACGCCGCCGACGGCGTGTACGACGCCATCGTGCTGAACCCCGGGGCGTATACCCACTACTCCTACGCCATCCTGGACGCCCTCAAGGCGGTGGACGTGCCCTGCATTGAGGTGCACATATCCAACGTCCACCAGCGGGAGGAGTTCCGGCACAGGAGCGTCACCGCACCCGCCTGCGTGGGCCAGATCTGCGGCCTGGGCCTGTACGGCTACGAGGCGGCCATGTCCTACTTTCTCTGGAACGAGAAGGAAAGCAGAGAGAACCCCCATGGCTGACTGGGGAGACAAGAGCCGTCCGCTCTGACGGCTGCCGGATCGCCTACGACTGCCGGCAGGGGGAGGGGCCGGAGGTGGTGCTCCTCCACGGCTACGGGCTGGACCGCACCATGTGGGCGCCCCAGCTCGTTGCCCTGGAGGGGTGGACGGTGCTCAATCTCGACATACGGGGCCACGGGGACTCCCGGCCCTGTGCCGACTTCTCCATCCCCCAGGCCGCCGAGGACCTCCGGGCCGTGCTGGTAAAGGAGCGCTGCCGCGCCCCGGTGCTGGTGGGGCTGTCCATGGGCGGCTATGTCGTCCAGGAGTACGCCTGGCAGTTCGGCGGCTGCGCCGGATACCTGGTGGCCGGAGCTACCCCTATTCTGTTGGACTGCTATAGCGGCTGGGGCGGGCGGGCCTGCGGGCCTCCACCCCCTTGCTGGGGGTGTGGCCGTGGAGGTGTCTCAAAAGCGCCATGGCCATGGCCTGCTCTTCTACAGAGGAGGGGCGGGCGGCGGTACGCCGCATGTTCGACCAGCTCACCCGGCGGGAGTTTCTCCGGGGCTGGCGGGGAATCGCTCAATGCCTCCACCCCGAGAAACACTTCTCCTTCGACGCGCCCCTGCTGGTGTGCCGGGGCGAGCGGGACAGGACCGGCACCATCGCCCGGCACATGGAGGACTGGAAGCGGGCCTGGCCGGAGACGGAGACGGCGGTGCTCCCCGGCGCGGCCCATGTGGTCAATCTGGACGCGCCCGAGGCGTTCAACCGCCTGCTGCTGGACTTTTTGACCCGCTGCGGCGGATCGAGGAGGGGGAGAAGATGAAAAGCGTGCCCCTGCCGCGCATCGGTATGCGGGTGGTCAAGACCGCCGTGGCGGTCATGCTGTCCTATACCATTTTCGTGCCCTTCGGCCTCATCTATAACGAGGCGCTGGGGGCGTGTGGGGCCAGCTCGGCCCCTCTATGCCTGCACCCATCGCCTGCATCATCTGCACCCAGTCCACCCTGGGCCAGACCATCCAGCAGGGCCTCTCCCGCCTCATCGGCGTGGCGGTGGCGTCTACCTCTGCCAGCCGGTGCCCCGGGGGGAGATGCCGGGAGTGGCTGGAATGCGCCAAATTTGCCGGCTATGCCGGGGTTCAACGCCACCATGCCCCACAAGGAGGAGCTGGTGGAGTTGATGGACGAGCTGGACGGGGATGCCCGCCTCTTCGGCGCGGTGAACACCGTCTGTATCCGGGACGGCCGGGCCTATGGCTACAACACCGACGGGGCGGGCTTTCTCCGCGCCCTGAACGACGAGGGAATCGACCCTGCCGGGAAGCGGGTGCTGGTGCTGGGGGCCGGGGGGGCGGCCAAGGCGGTGTGCCTCAAGCTGGCCCAGGCCGGGGCGGAGGTGGTAGTGTGCAACCGCACCGCGGACAAGGCCACCGCCCTCTGCGCCCACGAGCCGGCCCGCCTGCGCCCCGCCGGCTTCGACCCGGATACCCTGCGGCGGAAGGCGGCGGAGTGCGGGCTGCTGGTCAACTGCACCTCCCTGGGTATGGAGGGGGCGGCAGGGCAGTTTGAGGAGTTCTCCTTCCTGGACGCCCTGCCCGCCGGGGCGCCGGTGGTGGATCTCATCTACGCCCCGGCGGAGACTGAGCTGCTGGTCAACCAGGCGGTGCTCTCCCTGGAGCACTTCACCGGCACGGCCATCGACGCCGCGGAGATGAAGCGGCGGCTGGCGGACGTGCTGCTGCCGTAAGGCGCGCCCCAGCGACCCGGTTGACAGAGGCCGCCGGGGTGTGGTATGCTGTGCAGCGGTAAAAAATGCCGTATGATGAAAGATGCTGATTGCATGCGCAAAGCCGCGGTGCTGTTTCTGGTGGGACTGAGCCCCCCTTCCTGCTGGGATGGCTGCTCAGTCTGGGGATGACGACAATTTTTTGCCCAGATGGGCGCCTGGTTCTACATCGTGGTAGGTCTGGCCGTGCTGACGCTGTGGATGGTGGTCTCCGGCACGTTTGGCTTCAAGGGCTCCAAGAGGGGCATGGCGCTCACCATGCTGTGCATCAACCTTCCAGCGCTGGTGGTGCTGGTGCTGCTGGGGGTGCAGGAGCTGTCCCTTCACGCCTACTGGGACAACGCAGTGGGCCTGCTGACCCAGTTCTTCTATCTGCCCCTTCTGCGCCTGGGCGCTATTGGGCCATGTGGACCGGACAGGTGTTATTGACAGGACGGGATTTTTCAGGTATTATAACAGAGCGCCTGTAAAGGGGCGCAGTCTGCGATGATGCGGGAGATTGCGGCGCGAGCCGGTAACTTCCGCGGAGTATGTCCGAGCTAGAATCGGGCGGCTGAGGAGTCCGTGCACGGCGTATATCGCCGCGCAGGGAGTAAACCGGCCTGTCTATGTGCCGGTTTTCTTCATGTCACGGAGTGATACGCACGGAAACGTGTACTGAAGATTTCTCACCGTACGAAGCGTGCTCAACCCACCACTTCGTATGTTTTTAAGGAGGAACCACAATGGCAGCTCAGAAAGAAATGATCCGCATCCGCCTGAAGGCTTACGATCATCAGCTCATCGACCAGAGCGCTGAGAAGATCGTGGAGACCGCCAAGCGCACCGGCGCCACTGTCTCCGGCCCCATCCCCCTGCCCACCAAGAAGGAGGTCGTGACCATCCTGCGCGCCGTCCATAAGTACAAGGATTCCCGCGAGCAGTTCGAGCGCCGCACTCATAAGCGCCTGATCGACGTCATCAAGCCCTCCCCCAAGACTGTGGAGGCCCTGATGAGCCTGGAGCTTCCCGCCGGCGTGGAGATCGAGATCAAGCTGTAAGCGAAGCGCGGAGAAGCCGGGAGCAGGCACGCAGTGAATCGCGCAGGTGAAAAAACAGGCGACGCCAAAGGCGGAGCGGCATTTTTCACGGAGCGATGAACAGCGTGACGTTGCGAAGGCTTCGCAGCGTGACACAGCCATCTCAGACAATTACCTTTGTGTACCCGCAGTCCGCCGCGCTTTTGAGGCGGACGGGTCAAGTTGGAAAACCAATGGGAGCCAATGCCCACGTTTTTCAACCAATAACCTTATTAAGGAGGAACTATCATGGAAAAGGCCATTATCGGCAAGAAGATCGGCATGACGCAGATCTTTGACGCCGACGGCAAGGTCATCCCGGTCACCGTTATTGAGGCTGGCCCCTGCACCGTGGTGCAGAAGAAGACCGAGGAGAAGGACGGCTACAACGCCGTTCAGCTCGGCTACGGCGACGTGGCGGAGCGCAAGCTCACCAAGCCTGAGGTGGGCCACCAGAAGAAGGCCGGCGACGCCCGCAAGAAGACCCTGAAGGAGTTCAAGCTGGCCAAGGCCGCCGAGATGAACGTGGGCGACGAGGTGAAGGTGGACGTGTTCGCCGAGGGCGACCGCGTGGACGTCACCGGCATCAGCAAGGGCCACGGCTACCAGGGCGTCATCAAGCGCCACGGCGCCCACCGCCTGAAGGAGACCCACGGCTCCGGCCCTGTGGTCCGCCACGCCGGCTCCATGGGCGCCAACAGCATCCGTCCAAAATCTTCAAGGGCAAGATCGGCGCTGGCCAGATGGGCGACGAGCAGGTCACCGTCCTCAATCTGGACGTGGTCAAGGTGGACCCCGAGTACAACCCTCGCGGTCCGCGGCGCGATTCCCGGCCCCAAGGGCGGCATCGTGTATCTGCGCAACTCCGTGATCAACGTCAAGGAGAAGGGCGCCGCCGCTGGCATCTCCAGCAACCCGCAGAAGGCTTCCGGACGTGTCAACCCGCAGAAGGCCTCCGCCCGCAACAAGTAAGGAAAGGAGAGTGTAAATCAAATGGCAAAAGCGAATTATTGTGAACATGGCCGGCACGCAGGTCGGCGAGATGGAGCTCTCCGAAGCGGTCTTCGGCATCGAGCCCAACCAGGCCGTCGTCCATGAGGTGGTCAAGAACCACCTGGCCAACTGCCGGCAGGGCACTCAGTCCGCTCTGACCCGTGCTGAGGTCTCCGGCGGCGGCATGAAGCCCTGGCGTCAGAAGGGCACCGGCCACGCTCGTCAGGGTTCCACCCGGGCTCCCCAGTGGACCCACGGCGGCATCGTGTTCGCCCCCAAGCCCCGCTCCTACAGCTACCCCCTGAATAAGAAGGTGAAGCGTCTGGCTCAAGTCCGCCCTCTCCGCCAAGGCCGCCTCCGGCGACATCCTGGTCGTGGACAGCCTGAAGCTGGATGAGATCAAGACCAAGACCATGAAGGGCTTCCTGGATACCGTCGGCGCCAAGAAGGCCGTCGTCGTCACCCCCGAGGTGAACGAGACCGTCATCAAGTCCGCCCGGAACATCCCCGGCGTGGTCACCACCACCGCCAAGGTCCTCAGCGTCTATGACATCGTAAACGCCAAGCGTTTATCATCGATAAGGCCGCCCTGGCCATCATCGAGGAGGTGTTTGCGTAATGGCTACCACCGCTTATGATATCATCAAGCGCCCCATCATCACCGAGCAGTCCATGGCGGATACCGAGCCAAGCGCTACACCTTCGAGGTGGCCAAGTCCGCGAACAAGATCGAGATCGCGAAGGCGGTGGAACAGATCTTCGGCGTCAAGGTCGCCAAGGTCAACACCCTGAACATGCAGGGTAAGCTGAAGCGCACCGTGCCCGGCCCGCCGGCCGCCGTCCCAGCTGGAAGAAGGCCATGGTCACCCTGACCGAGGATTCCAAGGCCATCGAGTTCTTCGAAGGCATGGTGTAAGGAGGAAATTGAACAATGGCTATTAAGACTTATAAGCCCACAACGCCCTCCCGCCGTCACATGACTGTGAGCGCCTTCGAGGGCATCGATAAGAAGGCCAAGCCCGAGCGCAGCCTGACCGAAAATCTCAAGAAGCACGCCGGCCGCAACAGCTACGGCCGTATCACCGTCCGCCACCGCGGCGGCGGCAACAAGCAGAAGTACCGCATCATCGACTTCAAGCGCGATAAGGAAGGGAAGGCCACTGTGGTGAACCTGCAGTATGACCCCAACCGTTCCGCCAACATCGCCCTGATCGAGTACGAGGACGGCGAGCGCCGCTATATCCTGGCTCCCAACGGAACCTGAAGGCCGGCCACAAGATCATGACCGGCCCCGACGCTGACATCCTGCCGGGCAACTGCCTGCCCATCGCCAACATCCCCGTGGGTGAGATGATCCACAACATCGAGCTCTACCCCGGCAAGGGCGCTCAGCTCGTCCGCGCCGCCGGCGTGGCCGCTCAGCTGATGGCCAAGGAGAACGGCATGGCCCAGGTGCGCCTGCCCTCCGGCGAGGTGCGCTATGTCCGTGAGGAGTGCAAGGCCACCATCGGCCAGGTGGGCAACACCGACTGGGCCAACATCCAGATCGGTAAGGCCGGTCGCAAGCGCCACATGGGCTGGCGTCCCACCGTCCGCGGTTCCGTCATGAACCCCTGTGACCACCCCCACGGCGGTGGTGAGGGCAAGAGCCCCGTGGGCCGTCCCGGCCCGGTCACTCCTTGGGGCAAGCCCGCTATGGGCTACAAGACCCGCAAGCTGAAGAACCCTACTGAGAAGTTCATTGTCAAGCACCGCAACGCGAAGTAAGGGAGGCAGTAAAAGATGAGCAGAAGTATCAAGAAAGGCCCCTTTTGCGCCCCCGAGCTGCTGAAGCGGGTCGATGAGATGAATCAGACCGGCGAGAAGAAGGTCCTGAAGACCTGGAGCCGCGCCTCCACCATCTTCCCCGCCTTCGTGGGACACACCTTTGCCGTGCACGACGGCCGCAAGCACGTGCCCGTCTACGTGACCGAGGACATGGTGGGCCACAAGCTGGGCGAGTTCGTGCCCACCCGCACCTTTAACGGCCACGCGGGCAGCAAGACTGGTAAGTAAGGAGGAGGAGAGAAAAGATGGAAGCGAAAGCACACCTGAGATATGTCCGTATCTCTCCCCGTAAGGTGAAGATCGCCTGGACCTGATCCGGGGCAAGGATGTGGGTACCGCCGCCGCGATCCTCATGAGACCCCCAAGGCTGCCTCCGAGCTGTGCTGAAGCTGCTCAAGAGCGCCGCGTCCAATGCGGAGAACAACCACCAGATGGACCCTGAGAAGCTGTATGTTTCCCAGGTGCTACGCCAATCCCGGCCCCATCATCAAGCGGATGATGCCCCGGGCTCAGGGCCGCGCCTACCGCATCAACAAGCGCACTTCTCACGTCACCATCGCGGAGCTGAGCGCTAAGGGAGGAGAACTATGGGACAGAAAGTGAATCCCCACGGCCTGCGCGTGGGTGTCATTAAGGATTGGGACTCCCGCTGGTACGCCCGCAACGAACTGGTGGGCGACCTGCTGGTCGAGGACAAGAAGATCCGCGACTACCTGAAGAAGACCCTGTACGGCGCCGGCATCCCCAAGATCGAGATCGAGCGCGACAACGCCAAGGTTCCGCGTGTATCTGCACTGCGCCCGGCCCGGCGTGGTCATCGGCAAGGGCGGCGAGCAGATCGAGCAGTACCGCCTGACCGTTGAGAAGATGATCGGCAAGCCCGTCGCCCTCAACATCGTGGAGGTCAAGCAGGTCGACACCAACGCCCAGCTGGTGGCTGAGAACATCGCCCAGCAGCTGGAGAAGCGCATCGGCTTCCGCCGCGCCATGAAGAACGCCATGGGCCGCGCTATGCGCATCGGCGCCCGCGGCATCAAGACTCAGCTGCTCCGGCCGTCTGGGCGGCGCTGAGATCGCCCGCACCGAGCACTATCACGACGGTACCATTCCCCTGCAGACCCTCCGTGCCGACATCGACTACGGCTTCGCGGAGGCCGCCACCACCTACGGCCGTATCGGCGTGAAGGTGTGGATCTACAAGGGCGAGGTGCTGACTCAGGCCCTGCGCACCACCCCCCGTACCCTGGACACCAAGAACTTCAAGGAGCGCTCCGACCGCCCCCGCCGCGACCGGCGTGACGGCGACCGCAAGGGCGGCTTCAACCGCAACGGCGGCTTTAACCGCAACGGCGGCCGTCCCCAGGGTGGCTTCAACAACAACCGTCCCCAGGGCGGTGCCCGTCCCCGCCGGGGAAAGGAGGCTCCAACTAATGCTGCTGCCTAAGCGCGTAAAGTACCGCCGCGTGCACCGCGGTCGCCTGAAGGGCAAGGCCATGCGCGGCAACACCGTCACTTACGGCGAGTGGGGCCTGCAGGCCACCGAGCCCAGCTGGATCACCAGCAACCAGATCGAGGCCGCCCGTATCGCCATGACCCGCTACACCAAGCGTGGCGGTCAGGTCTGGATCAAGATCTTCCCCGACAAGCCGGTCACTGAGAAGCCTGCTGAGACCCGAATGGGCTCCGGTAAGGGCTCACCCGAGTACTGGGTGGCCGTGGTCAAGCCCGGCCGTGTCATGTTCGAGATCGCCGGCGTCTCCGAGGAGACTGCCCGCGAGGCTCTGCGTCTGGCCTCCCACAAGCTGCCCGTCAAGTGCAAGATCGTGGCGAAGCGACCGCCGAGACCGAGAAGGGTGGTGAATGAAGATGAAGGCTACTGAAGTCCGCAAAGATGAGCGCCGCCGAGCTGGAGAGCAAGCTGTGGACCTGAAGAAGGATCTCTTCCAGCTCCGCCTCCAGCATGCCACCAACCAGCTCGATAACCCAATCCGGATTGCTCAGGTCAAGCGCGATATCGCCCGGGTCAAGACCATCATCCGCGAGCAGCAGCTCGCCGGCCGCTAAGAGGAGGAACTAAGACATGGAGAACAGAACTTCTTCCCGCAAGACCAGAGTCGGCCTGGTGGTTTCCGATAAGATGGATAAGACCGTGGTGGTGGCCATTGCCGACCGTGTGGCCCACCCCCTGTACAAGAAGATCGTCAAGAGCACCTATAAGCTGAAGGCGCACGATGAGAAGAACGAGTGTGGCGTGGGTGACCGCGCGGGTCATGGAGACCCGCCCCTGTCCAAGGATAAGCGCTGGCGCGTCGTCGAGATCATCGAGAAGGCGAAATAAGGAGGTGCCGGCATGATCCAGGAAGAAAGCTATCTGAAGGTCGCCGACAATACCGGCGCCAAGGAGATCAAGACCATCCGCGTTCTGGGCGGTTCCAAGCGCAAGTTCGGCAACATCGGCGACGTGGTCGTCGCTTCCGTCCGCAAGGCACAGCCTGGCGGAACCGTGAAGAAGGGCGAGGTCGTCAAGGCCGTCATCGTCCGCTCCGTCAAGGGCGTGCGCCGCTCTGACGGCAGCTTATGTCCGCTTCGACGAGAACGCCGCCGTCCTGATTAAGGAGGACAAGAATCCCCGCGGTACCCGTATCTTTGGCCCGTGGCCCGTGAGCTGCGCGACAAGGATTATATGAAGATCCTGTCCCTGGCTCCCGAAGTGCTGTAAGGGAGGATAAGGAGCATGAATAAGATGAGCATTCGTAAGGACGACCTGGTTGTCGTCCTGTCCGGTAAGGACAAGGGCAAGCAGGGCAAGGTCCTGGAGGTCATGCCCAAGGCCGGCAAGGTGGTCGTGGAGAAGATCAACGTCGTCTCCCGCCACACCAAGCCCCGCAAGCAGGGCGACCAGGGCGGCATCCTGAAGAAGGAGGCCCCCATCTATGCCTGCAAGGTGCAGCGCGTCTGCCCCAAGTGCAATAAGCCCACCCGCCCCGCCCACAAGCTGTTGGCGGACGGCAAGAAGGTCTGCGTCTGCAAGAAGTGCGGCGCCGAGATTTGAGAGAGGAGGAGTGAATCGATAATGGCTGATAAGACACGCCCAACCTGAAGGCGAAGTATCAGGCCGAAGTCGCTCCTGCTCTGATGCAGAAGTTTGGCTATAAGTCCGTCATGCAGATCCCCCGCCTTGAGAAGATCGTTCTCAATGTGGGCTGCAGCGAGGCCCGGGACAACTCCAAGGTTCTGGACGCCGTTGAAGGATCTGACCGCGATCACCGGCCAGAAGGCCATCATTACCATCGCCAAGAAGTCTGTGGCTAACTTCAAGCTGCGTGAGGGCATGCCCGTGGGCGCCAAGGTCACGCTGCGTGGCAACAAGATGTGGGAGTTCCTGGACCGCCTGTTCAACGTGGCCCTGCCCCGTGTCCGTGACTTCCGCGGCATCTCCCCCAATTCCTTCGACGGCCGCGGCAACTACGGCCTGGGTATCAAGGAGCAGCTGATCTTCCCCGAAATTGAGTACGACAAGATTGATAAGATCCGCGGCCTGGACGTGGTGATCTGCACCACCGCTAAGACCGACGAAGAGGCCAAGGAGCTCCTGTCCCTGATCGGCGCTCCCTTCGCCCGCTAAAGGAGGAGAACGAAATGGCTAAGAAATCGATGATCCTGAAGCAGCAGAGAGAGCCCAAGTTCTCCACCCGGCAGTACAACCGCTGCAAGCTGTGCGGCCGCCCCCACGCCTACCTGCGTGACTACGGCATCTGCCGTATCTGCTTCCGCGAGCTGGCTTACAAGGGCCAGATTCCCGGTGTCAAGAAGGCGGCTGGTAAATCTTTCCACGCACTCACGAGTGCGTGATTAAAAGCCCGCCTCTTGGCCGGAATCCCCCGGACTGAAAGTCCGGGGCGAGCAATAGGTCGCAGTTTTGCTGCGATCAAGCTGAGATTGCCTACCCGCGATACCTTGCCGCTGATACGGGCCCTGCCCGTAACTCTAATAGGAGGTAAACATCATGCACATCACCGATCCCATTGCGGATATGCTGACCCGGATCCGCAACGCGAACAACGCCAAGCATGACACCGTGGACGTCCCCGCGTCCAATATGAAGAAGGCCATCGCGCAGATCCTGCTGGAAGAGGGCTATATCAAGAACTTCCAGCTGATCGACGATGGCACGCAGGGCGTGATCCGCATCACCCTGAAGTACAATCCCGGCAAGGAGAAGGTCATCACCGGCCTGCGCCGGGTGTCCAAGCCCGGCCTGCGCGTCTATGCCGGTGCCGATGAGCTGCCCCGCGTCCTGCATGGCCTGGGTACTGCCATTGTGTCCACGTCCAAGGGCGTCATGACTGATAAGGCCGCCCGTGCGGCCCATGTCGGCGGCGAAGTCCTGGCGTTCGTCTGGTAAGGAGGGAGAGTAGAATATGTCTCGTATCGGAAGAGCTCCGATCGCCATCCCTGCCGGTGTGGACGTGAAGATCGAAGCCGAGTAACGTCGTGACCGTCAAGGGTCCCAAGGGTACCCTGACGCGGCAGCTGCATCCCGCCATGACCATCACCCAGGAGGGCAACGTCATCCACGTGACCCGCCCCAACGATGAGAAGGCCAACCGCAGCCTGCACGGCCTGACCCGCACCCTGATGCACAACATGATCGTGGGTGTGACCGAGGGCTACAAGAAGGAGCTGGACGTGAACGGCGTCGGCTACCGCGTGGCCATGGAGGGCAGCAAGCTGGTCATGAACCTGGGCTTCTCCCATCAGGTGACCGTCGAGGAGATCGAGGGCATCACCATTGAGGTGCCCGGCGCCAACAAGATCGTCATCAACGGCTGCGATAAGCAGCAGGTGGGCCAGTTTGCCGCCGAAGTGAGAGAGAAGCGTCCGCCCGAGCCTTATAAGGGCAAGGGCATCAAATACACCGACGAGGTCATCCGCCGCAAGGAAGGTAAGACCGGCGCCAAGAAGTAAGGAGGTGTGCCACTATGATCAACAGACCCGATACACGTTCCCAGCGGCTTAAGCGCCACAAGAGAGTGCGTGCGAAGATTTCCGGCACGCCCGAGCGTCCCCGCCTGAACGTCTTCCGCAGTGAGACCAACATCTACGCCCAGATCATCGACGATGTGAACGGCAAGACCCTGGTCTCCGCTTCTTCCCTGGAGAAGGACTTCGCCTGCAAGGGCTCCGACTGTGAGGCCGCCAAGCAGGTGGGCGTCACTGTCGCCGAACGCGCCAAGGCCGCCGGCATCGAGAACGTCGTGTTCGACCGCGGCGGCTATGTGTATCACGGCCGCGTGGCCGACCTGGCCGAAGGCGCCCGTGAGGGCGGCCTGGAATTCTAAGGGAGGAGGAATAACGACAATGGCTAGATTTGAAAGAGAACCCAGCGAGTTACCGAGAAGCTCGTCGCTCTGAACCGCGTATCCAAGACCGTGAAGGGCGGCCGCGTCATGAAGTTTGCCGCCCTGATGGTGGTGGGCGACGAGAAGGGCCGCGTGGGCTTCGGTCTTGGTAAGGCCGCTGAGGTTCCCGAGGCCATCCGCAAGGGCATCGAGGATGCCAAGAAGAACATGTGCACTGTGACTCTGTCCGGCAGTACCATCCCCACGAGGTGATCGGCGAGTTCGGCGCCGGCCGCGTGCTGCTCAAGCCCGCTGCCCCCGGTACCGGCATTATCGCCGGCGGCCCGTCCGTGCCGTCATGGAAGCTGCCGGTATCCGTGATATCCGCGCGAAGTGCCTGCGCTCCAACAACCCGCAGAACGTGGTCTCCGCCACCTTTGAGGGCCTGAAGGCCCTGCGCAGCCCGGAAGAGGTCGCCCGCACCCGTGGCAAGAGCGTCAGCGAGATCGTAGGCTAAGGAGGCGTGAACATGGCTAATCTGAACATTAAGCTCGTCAAGAGCCTTAACGGCCGTATCGCCAAGCATAAGGCGACTGCCGAGGCTCTGGGCCTTCGTAAGATCGGCGACACCACCGTGCAGCCCGACAACGCGGCTACCCGGGGCAAGATTGCCCACATCGGCTACCTGCTCCAGGTGACCGAGGAAAACTAAGGAGGCGCGAGACATGAATCTGCATGAACTTTCCCCCGCTGCCGGCTCCAACACCAAGGCGTATCGCAAGGGCCGCGGCGAGGGCTCCGGCAACGGAAAGACGGCCGGCCGTGGCCAGAAGGGCCAGTGGGCCCGCTCTGGCGGCGGCGTCCGCGTCGGTTTTGAGGGCGGCCAGATGCCTCTGGCCCGCCGTCTGCCCAAGCGCGGTTTCAACAATATTTTCGCCAAGCCCCTGGAGGCCATCAACGTCTCTGCCCTCGAGAAGTTCGAGGATGGGGCTGTGGTCAACGCCCTGGCGATCTGCTGGAGAAGGGTATCCTCTCCAAGTGCCAGTACGGCGTACAAGATCCTGGGCAACGGCAATCAGACCAAGAAGCTGACCGTCCGTGCTTCCGCCTTCTCCGCCTCCGCCAAGGAGAAGATTGTTGCGGCAGGTGGAAAGTACGAGGTGGTCTAAGTGATCGAGACCATCCGTAACGCCTGGAAAATTCCCGAGCTGCGGAAGAAGATCCTCTTCACCGTGTTTGCCCTGCTGATCTTCCGGCTGGGCTCCGTGGTTCCTGTCCCCTTTATTGATAGCAATATGCTGGGCGCCACCCTCAACAACATGGGCGGCATCTTCACCCTGGGCTGGGCGCCATGAGCGGCTCCGCCTTCTCCATGGCGACGGTCTTTGCCCTGGCCATCCAGCCCTATATCAACAGCTCCATCATCATCCAGCTCCTCACCGTGGCCATCCCCGCTCTGGAGCGGCTGGCCAAGGAGGGCGGCGAGGAGGGCCGCAAGAAGATTGCCGCCATTACCCGCTATGTCACCGTGGCCATCGGCTTGCTGCAGGGCTTCGGCTACTACACCCTGATCCGCACCCAGGGCGGCGGAACGATGCTGGACACCGCCGGCCTGCCTGGCTGGTGGGCGGGTATCGTCATCGTACTCTGCTTTACCGCCGGCTCCGCCTTCCTGATGTGGCTGGGTGAGCAGATCACTGAGTTCGGCATCGGCAACGGTATCTCCATCATCCTGTTCGCCGGCATCCTGTCCCGCGGCCCCAGCATGATCCGCACCATGTATCAGGGCGTCCGCAACAATCTGGACGGCGTTACCGGCGAGGGAATCTTTAATCTGCCCGTGTGGGCCATCCCGCTGATTCTCATCGGCATGCTGGCCATCGTGGTTCTCATTGTATTCATTCAGAATGCGGAGCGCCGCATCCCCGTCCAGTACGCCAAGCGGGTGGTGGGCCGGAAGATGTACGGCGGCCAGTCCACCCACATCCCCATGAAGGTGAACATGTCCGGCGTTATGCCCATCATCTTTGCCCAGGCCATCGCCTCTCTGCCCGCTACCATCGCCGCGTTTGCCGGCGTGAGCAAGAACGACCCGGGCTTCTGGGGCGGCTTCCTGCGCGTCTTTGACACCACCAGCATTTTCTATATCGTGGTGTATTTCCTGCTCATCGTGGGCTTCAGCTTCTTCTACTCCACGATGCAGTTCAACCCTGTGAGGTGGCCAATAACCTGAAGAAGAACGGCGGCTTCATCCCCGGCTTCCGTCCCGGCAAGCCTACCGCTGACTTCATTACCAAGGTGCTCAACAAGATCACCATGTTCGGTGCGCTCTACCTGGCGATTATCGCCATCGCGCCCATTGTCACCGGCGCGGTGATCGGCGTCAGCAGCCTGGCCATCGGCGGCACGTCCATCATCATCGTGGTCGGCGTCGCGCTGGAGACCACCAAGGCCCTGGAGGCCCAAATGCTGATGCGCCACTACAAGGGCTTCCTGGAGTAAGGGGAATCAGGATGAAAATCATTCTTTTAGGCGCACCTGGCGCCGGCAAGGGCACCCAGTCGGAGATTATCAGCCGCAAGCTGGGCATCCCCACCATCTCCACCGGCAATATCCTGCGCGCAGCCGTCAAGGAGGGCACTCCCATCGGCTTGCAGGCCAAGAGCTATATGGACGCGGGCAAGCTGGTTCCGGATGAGATCATCATCGGTATCATCCAGGAGCGGCTGGCCGAGCCCGACTGCGCAGGCGGCTTCATCCTGGACGGCGTACCCCGTACCATCGCTCAGGCCGAAGCCCTGGAGCGCCACGGCATCCGCTTTGACGCGGTCCTCTCCCTGGAGGTTGCCGACAGCGTCATCGAGGCCCGCATGACGGGCCGCCGGACCTGCCATGCCTGCGGAGCCACCTATCACGTCGTCATGGCGCCCCCCAAGCAGGAGGGGCTCTGCGACAAGTGCGGCGGTGTGCTGGAGCAGCGCAAAGACGACCAGCCCGAAACCGTCAAGCACCGGCTGGAAATCTACCACAGTCAAACCGAGCCGCTGAAGGGCTTCTACGAGGAGAAGGGCGTGCTTAAGCGCGTGCCCGACCTGGGCGGCATCGAGGAGACAAACACCAAAATCATGGAATTGCTGGGGAAGTGAACGAGATGGATATGATTCTCTCAAATCTCCCCGCGAAATCGAGTGCATGCGCCGGGCCGGGCGGCTGACCGCCCAGGCCCGGGCGCTGGCCGGCTCCATGGTGCGGCCCGGCGTGACCACCCATGAGATCGATACCGCCGTGCGCAAGTTTATCGAGAGCCACGGAGCCAAGCCCTCCTTCCTGGGCTACAGCGGTTTCCCCGGCTCCGCCTGTATCTCGATCAACGAGGAAGTCATCCATGGCATACCCGGTCCCCGGAAGCTGAAGGAGGGCGACATCGTCAGCGTGGACGTGGGCGCCTTCTCGGCGGCTTCCACGGGGACTGCGCCGCCACCTTCGCCTGCGGACAGGTGAGCGACGAGGCCATGCATCTGATCCATGTGACCGAACAGAGCTTCTGGGAGGGCATCAAGCTCGCCCGCTCCGGCAACCGGGTCTATGATATCTCCCACGCGGTGCAGCAGTACGTGGAAGCAAACGGCTGCTCCGTCGTCCGGGACTTCGTGGGCCACGGTGTGGGGGCCAAACTCCACGAGCCGCCTGAGGTACCCAACTTCGGCCCAGCGGGCCATGGCCCCCGGCTCCAGCCGGGTATGACCATTGCCGTGGAGCCCATGGTGTGCGCGGGTGACTGGCGGGTGAAGGTGCTCGACGGCTGGACCGTCAAAACGCTGGACGGCTCTCTGGCCGCCCACTACGAAAATACGATCTCATCACCGAAGGTGACGCCGAGGTCCTCACAGTCACCGAGGATGGAGCCTATGTTTGATTACACGGGCCAAATCGTCCAGGCGACCGCCGGACGGGATAAGGGCGGCGTGTTCTGCGTCGTTGCTATTGGCAACCAGCGGCAGGAGCGACTGCTGCTGGCGGACGGGAAACGAAGAAAGGTCTCCCGGCCAAAGGGGAAAAGAAGCTGGGCCATGTACGGCATACTGACCGCCCCCGGCAGGATTTCCAGCACCCTGTCCTGGATCAGCTCCGGACAGGCGGGAACCTATCCAACCGAGAACTGAGGAGGGCGCTGGCCGCTTTCAAGGAGGGTATGACGCTTGGCAAAGGACGATATGATTGAAGTGGAGGGAGTCGTGACGGAGTCCCTGCCCAACACCACGTTCCACGTGGACATTGGGAACGGACATATCATCCTGGCACATATTTCTGGCAAGCTGCGCATGAACTTCATCCGCATCCTGCCCGGAGACAAGGTGACCGTACAGATGTCACCCTACGACCTCACCCGAGGCCGTATTACCTGGCGTTCTAAGTAACTATTAACGACCGCGCTGTCACAGGCTGGTTCCTCTGGAGCCTTGCCGAAGGTCCGGGGAATCCGTTCCCGCAGCGGTCGGGTCCCGCAGGCGCCTGCCCGGGTGGGGCAATGACCGGAGCGGGTAAGCGGGGCCTTGCCTCCGCCGCCGGGGCCATCAAGGCATTCAAGGAGGTTTATCATGAAAGTAAGACCGTCCGTGAAGCCCATGTGCGAGAAGTGCAAAGTCATTAAGCGCAAGGGCAAAGTCATGGTAATTTGCGAAAATCCCAAGCATAAGCAGAGACAAGGTTAATAGGAGGTGCTGAAACAGTATGGCACGTATTGCTGGCATTGACTTGCCGAAGGATAAGCGGGTAGAGATCGGCCTCACTTATATCTACGGCATTGGGCGCACCAGCGCCAACAAGATCCTGGCCGAGGCCGGGATCAACCCTGATACCCGCGTGAAGGACTTGACCGAGGAGGACGAGGCCAAGCTGCGCGAGGTCATCGGCCACAGCTACGTGGTGGAGGGCGACCTCCGCCGCAATGTGGCGATGGACATCAAGCGGCTGACTGAGATCGGCTGCTATCGCGGCATGCGGCACCGCAAGGGGCTGCCTGTCCGCGGTCAGCGCTCCAAGACGAACGCGCGCACCCGCAAGGGCCCCAAGCGTACTGTAGCCAATAAGAAGAAGTAAGGGAGGGAGATACACATGGCTACTGCTACTAAGGGTAAGAAAGTTATCCGCAAGCGCCGCGAGCGCAAGAACGTTGAGAAGGGCCAGGTGCATATCCGCTCCTCCTTCAACAACACCATGGTCACCGTGACCGATATGGGCGGCAACGCCCTGTCCTGGGCCTCCTCCGGCGGCCTGGGTTTCCGCGGTTCCCGTAAGTCCACGCCGTTTGCCGCTCAGACCGCCGCCGAGACGGCTGCCAAGGCCGCGATGGAGTATGGCCTGAAGACCGTTGAGGTGTACGTCAAGGGCCCCGGCGCCGGCCGTGAGGCCGCCATCCGTGCGCTGCAGGCCGTGGGCCTGGAGGTCACTCTGATCAAGGACGTGACTCCCATTCCCCACAACGGCTGCCGCCCGCCGAAGCGCCGCCGTGTCTGATCTGGGAGAAGGAGGTTTAAGACACATGGCTAGAATATGCAGCCTATTGCCAAGCGGTGCAAGGCCCTGAACCTGTCCCCCGCTGCCATGGGCTATGCCAAGAAGAACAGCAACCGCAATCCAAGGGTCAGATGCGGAAGAAGCAGTCCGAGTATGCCATTCAGTTGAACGAGAAGCAGAAGGTCAAGTTTGTCTACGGTATTCTGGAGAAGCAGTTCCATATGTACTATGAGAAGGCCGCCCGTATGCCCGGCAAGACCGGCGAGAATCTGCTGACCTTCGTGGAGCGCCGTCTGGACAACGTGGTGTATCGTCTGGGCTTCGCCACGACCCGCCGTGAGGCCCGTCAGCTGGTGGACCACGCTCACTTCACCGTCAACGGCCAGCGGGTGGATATCCCCTCCTACCTGGTCAAGGCGGGCGACATGATTGAGGTCAAGGAGTCCAGCCGCTCCTCCGCCAAGTTCAAGCGCCTGACCGGGAGGACGCCCCCACTGTTCTGGTGCCCAAGTGGCTGGAGCGTGACAAGAACGCGCTGAAGGGTACCGTGTCTCGTATGCCCGCCCGAGGACATTGATATGCCCATCGAGGAGCATCTGATCGTCGAGCTGTACTCCAAGTAACACTGCTTGTACCCTCGATTATTGGTGAGCTGTATAGGGGCAGGGCCTTGTGCCCGCAGCCGCGAAAAAGGAGGGTAACACATGGTAGAAATCGAGAAGCCCCGCATTGAATGTGAGGAAATTCCTGGCGATAACTCCTATGGCAAATATGTAGTGGAGCCGCTGGAGCGAGGCTTTGGTACCACCCTGGGCAACTCTCTGCGGCGCATCCTTCTCTCCTCTCTGCCAGGCACCGCGGTGACCTCCATCAAGATCGCCGGTGTCCAGCATGAGTTTACCACCATTCCTGGTGTGAAGGAAGATGTGACCGAGATCGTCCTCAATATCAAGAGCATCATTGCAAACTACACTGCGAGGGCGTCAAGACGGTCTACATTGAGGCCAGCGGCGAGTGCGAGGTCACGGCCGGCGACATCAAGGCCGACGGCGAGGTGGAGGTGCTCAACCCGGAGCTGCACATCGCCACCCTGGGCCCCGACGCCAGCCTCAACATGGAGCTGACCCTGTCCCACGGCCGCGGCTATGTGCCTGCCGACAAGAACAAGCCGGCCCAGTCCATTATCGGGACGTGATCCCCGTAGACTCCATCTATACCCCCGTGCGCAAGGTCAACTACACCGTGGAGAACACCCGTGTAGGCGACGCCACCGACTATGACAAGCTGACCCTGGAGGTCTGGACCAACGGGACCATCGATGCCCGGGACGCGGTTTCCCTGGGCGCCCGCATCCTCTGTGATCACTTCGCACTCTTCACCGATCTCTCTGACACCATGGGCGATAAGTCCACCGTGGTGGAGAAGGCGGAGACCCAGCGGGACAAAGTGATGGAGATGACCATTGAGGAGCTGGACCTGTCCGTCCGCTCCTATAACTGCCTCAAGCGGGCCAACATCAACACGGTGGAGGATCTGATCTCCAAGACCGAGGAAGAGATGATGAAGGTGCGCAACCTGGGCCGCAAGTCCCTGGAGGAGGTCATCAACAAGCTGGCCAGAATATCTTATGTTGGACAGTGCCGGGCGGAGTTCGCCATGATCGTGGGTCTTGTGTTCTGTGTTATCATGTCAGGCTATTTCTCCGCCACGGAGACCGCCTTTTGAACCGGGTGCGGCTCAAGAGCTGGGCAGACGGAGGCGACCAGCGGGCGGCCCGTACCCTGGCTCTGGCGGAGGACTACGACAAGCTGCTCTCACCCTGCTTATCGGCAATAACATCGTCAACAACGTGGCCACTACCATCGGCGCGGTACTCTTTATCCACCTGATTGACAACGTGACCGGCCCCACCGTGTCCGATTGTGCTGACCGTGGTGATCCAGAGCCTGGCCAAGGAGCACGCGGAGAGCTTCGCCATGTTCTCCGCGCCCATCCTGCGGGTGTTTCTGCTGGTCCTGCGGCCACTGAACTTCCTGTTCTCCCAGTGGAAGCGGCTGCTGAACATGATTTTCCACCCCTCTGAGGACCAGGGCATCACGGAAGAGGAACTAATCACCATGGTATCCGAGGCGGAGAACGAGGGAGGTCTGGACCAGCACGAGAGCCAGCTGATCCGCTCCGCCATCGAGTTCGGCGACCTGGAGGCCGGGGACATCCTGACGCCCCGAGTGGACATCGTGGCGGTGGAGGACTCCGCCTCCATGGAGGAGATCGCCGCCGTGTTCGCTGAGAGCGGCTACTCCCGCCTGCCGGTGTACCACAAGGACGTGGATGACATCGTGGGCGTGATCCATGAGAAGGACTTCAACGCCGCCCGCTACCGGGGCCAGGGCAACATCTCCGGCTGCATCACGCCGGTCCACTATACCACCGCCAATGCGGACCTGGGCCTGCTGCTGCGGACGCTGCAGAAAAAAAAGACCCACATGGCCATCGTGGTGGATGAGTACGGCGGCACCGAGGGCCTG
>VOFI01001579.1_pt1 | contig 88000 bp, 159 predicted proteins | sample 5384131 | NCBI WGS metagenome assembly VOFI01 (sample SAMN12384728, study PRJNA508395) | human gut metagenome | isolation source: healthy gut H | host: Homo sapiens
CCATATAATTCATCATCTTCATCTGCCCAATAATACTGCTGCTTCCCGAATCCCTCCGGCCTCCGATGAAAAACTGGATCTTCTGGTAAGAGCCTGCATCTAACTGCTTCAATATATACTGATACTCTTCCTCGCTATTGATACGCACCAGGTATCCACCCCTGCTCTTGCAATCGGCAAACGCCTGACTCCACGTTACATCTGCAATAATAAATTCATATCGATGAATCCCGCCTTCTGTCGGATCATATTTCTCTTCTTCATCCTCTTCTTCATCTGCCGGGGCTTTCGCTTCATCTTTTGCTGATTTATCTGATTTATCTTCTTTATCTGACTTTACTGACTCAGACTTGGTCTTTGTCTCAGCTTTATCTGCTGGTGAAGGCTTTAAGAAAATAATGGCCGCTATCACACCTGCAGCTATCACCAAAAGAATCAATATTACAATCAGAATGATCTTCGCTGCTCCGGTCTTCTTCTGAGGCTGCCGGGGGTATTTCCGGTGGATATGGCTGCTTTTCCCACGAATCTCTTATATCATTTCCACACTCCGGACAAAAACTGCTGTCATCCGAATCTGCTTTCCACAAAATGGGCAATACATATTTCTTATCCTTTCACAATTCTTTTGCCAGAAATACAGTTTCATAATTCCTTAACATAAATGATGCCAGGGGTCAAAAGGTCTAAGCCCACATGAGCTTGCTCATAGGTGGGTGAAAGACTCCAGGGACCTGCCCCGATATGAGCATAAAAATGGGGCGTAAAGCACCATGATATGAATAGCGGGTAGGATTGTGGGAGTGCGTAGCACGAAACAATCCGTAGGCATCAAAGGGGGGCTTTTGACCCCGACATCACATAAACGATTATACTATTTTTCTCTGCACACTTCAATCCTATTTTGAAGGCTTTTCGATTAATTGGATATTTATGTCTGTTCTTCCATTAATTCCGTCCACGGATCCCTGATTCGTATATTGCCATACTTCAAAATGATATGGAGTCTGCGGCTTTAATTCGTAATCCGCATACCAGACCGGATATGCGGATAATTTTTCCAGATCCAGCTCATAAGCTTCCCACAACATATTACTGTAGATCATAGCATCATAACCTGCTGCTTCAATCGCACTACAAAATGCTTCTGTATTTTTTGTGAACTGCTCCCCCTGATACATGATCTGGCCTTGCATCATCATCAATAATGCTTTCCGGGTCAAATACTACCGGGAGCTGAAGATTATATCCTGAAAGGTGATCCAGCACAAACTTTGCTTCTTCCCTCGCTTCCTCTTCATTTACCGCCTGCGAAAAGAAATAAACTCCGACATCGAGTCCCGCATTCTGTGCCTGCTGTATATATTCGTCAAAGCGGATATCCGCATTCACAGTTCCTGCCTCTGCATAACCGCGGTATCCAATTCTGATAAAAGCGAAGTCATAACCTGCTGCTTTTACCTTTTTCCAGTCAATCTCTCCCTGATGGTAAGAAACATCAATCCCCAGTCTGGAAGTATATTTCTCATCTGCATAGGTCAATCTGTCTCCATCATGAATAAATAATGTATCATTATATTGCTTTTTTGCAATGTTCTGATTAATTTCTACTGAATACTGTTGCCCATATACATCAACAAACTGCAAAATCTCCGGTTCCTTTTCGGATTCTTTTTTCTTCTTCTTTTTCATTCTGCTGTTCCTGCTTTTTCACTGTCTTCTCTTCTTTAGCTCCACTGTCGGATTTTTCAGAACTTCCGCACCCTGTCATACAGAAAATCATACAGCAGAACAAAACTGCCATCACTGGAAATGCCCTTTTCATCTAATTTTCCTCCATAAACTCATCCCAGCTTCTTACCTGCTGACTTGAATGAAAAGCCGCACATCCGATATAAACATTCTGTAACATATGCTTTTTCGAGCCGGTCTTTTTCACTTGTATAATCCGGGAAGATCACTTTCATCTGAAGAACATATCCGGCTTCGATCTTAGTCATGTCATAGATTGCACTGTTATGAGCTGAGCTGTCCCATCCGGTCAGAATTGCCTTCCCATGATCTCCTTCTGAGGATTTTACAATTTTTTCAGGTTCAACTAACCCCCTTACTCTCAATATTGTATACATTTTCTGTCATATTCTCGATAGAAAGGGCATCTGTTCTGGAAGTCAGAGAAAAGATCAGTTGAGACCCATCACTTCCTTCAAATGTAATTGTCTGGCAGTTTTCTCCATAACTGACCAGATCGGATCCTCATCGACGGACACTTCATTATACAGATCTACCGGATAATAAAACTTGAAATCCGTAATCTTGGAATCATAAGATTCATACAGATCCGGATCCAGATTTTCACTATAATCTGCCTTTGTATCCTCATCGATCCAAAATTCATCTTCCAGATCACTGCTCTCGTCTTCCTCCTGCAGTACATCTTCTTTCAGATCTTCTTCATCCTTTGTCTCTTCTTCAGCTTTCTCCTTTTTTTACTTCCTTTTTTAAATCGTCTTTTTTTATTTCCTGACTGATCTTTTCTGAGGAATCCCGAAAATGCAGATAAAGAGCAGTGCCAATTCCGATCATCGTAACCAATAATAGAACTACCGTTATCAGAACCAGCACCCAGTGCATCGTTCCTGTCGCTTTTTTCGATTCTTTTTCTTCTTTTTCTGACATTCACATCAGGTGAATTAATACTCTGTCCGCACATCGGGCAGAATGTACTGTCGTCTGAAATTTCACTCCCACAGAAAGGGCAATACATCTTCTTTCCTTCTTTCTTTCTTGTGATGTCGGGGCAAAAGCCCCCGACTTTGATACTCATATCGGGGCGGGCCCTAAGGTCTTTCATCCACCTATGAGCAAACTCATGTGGGCTTAGACCTTTTGACTCTGGCATCTTCTTATTGTTGATAATACTCATTTACACCAGACACAATTCCCTCAACCATCTTTTTGACGATATGCACTGTCTGCCATATTCAGATCATCCTGCTGATTGGTCATAAATCCCATTTCCAATATGATGACCGGAATTTTGCTCCAGTTAATCCCGGTCATTGTATCATTCACCTGAATTCCCCTGGTTTGCCATTCCGGTCGCTGCACAATAATTGTCCAGGACATCCTGTGCTAATCGATTACTTTCATCATACAGATTTCCAACATAAGGATTCCCTGCAGATCCGATTAAAACCAATGCTCCATTTGCCGAACTATTTTCACTTCCATTCGCATGAACCGGATTGCAATATCTGCACCCGCATCATTTGCCATGGTTGCTCTCTCCGCATTGCTGATTGCAGTTTCATTATCTTCTCTTGTCATGATCACATCATATCCTTCGTTCTGCAATGCCTCCCGAAGCATTAATGATATAGCAAGATTCAATTCGTATTCCGCTATGCCGGAATACCTTCCGCTTGTTCCTCCGGTAGCCTTTGCTTTCATAACATTGCTCCCAGGAGCATTAGGCTCTTTCGCACTCATATCCACATCCGGAGCCTGATGCCCTGGGTCAATCGCAATCAAAATTCCTTTCTTTTTCCGGAATGTCTTCATTTTGAGTCGCCTCATCCATTCCTGAAACCGTCTCTTCTGAATCGGACGCTGAATTTTCTTTTTTCCTTGGGCAATTCCAGCACCAGATCCGGTGCAGCTTCTTTTGCTTTTTCCTTTTTTTCCACATGCACACATACCAAAAATCAGCATGAATACCATACAGCCACACACTAGCTTTTTTACATTTCATAATAGACCCTACTCATATTTTTTTATCGTCTCAATATTCGCTTTTTTCTGTCTCTGACAACATTGATTCACTGAAATCTTCCGGACGAATCGTTCCTCTGTACCAGGATTTTGAATTAAAATAATCCTGAAGTTCCTGATCATCAAACATTCTTCCATGACGGGCAAAAATTTCATTTCTCGCCAGTCGAAGTTCACTTTTTTGAAATCCACTTACTTCACTGTCTGCCAATATTCTTTTACTGCTATCCGGAAGTATATAATTATCTGTCTTTTCTTCTGCTTCCGCTCTTCTTTCGTCTCCTCTTCTTTCTCAGAGTCCTCTTTTTTTTGCTTTATCAGCGTCTTCTTTCTTTTTCTTACTTTTTTTTTTCTTCTTTAATTTTTTATTCGTGCTTTGATTTAATTCTGTCTTCAATTCATTACTGACAGAATTATCTGACGATGTATCTGTTCTATGGTTCAAAAGAAACCATGCTGCAACTCCTGCCGTAATCAGAAGACATACTGCAATAATTATTGCAATAATCACCGGCACAGAACTGGAAGAAGATTTTCCTTTCCGTTCTTCTTCCATATCAAAATCGTCTTCATATAATGACATTTTCGGCATTTCTGTCGTATGCTGATAGGTATTTCCTCTTGGCTCTATCTTTCGTCCACATGAAGCACAGAACATAGAATCGTCATCCGTTATATGATTACAATACGGGCATCTCATCTCTTACATTCCTTTCATCAGCTTCTTAACTTTTTATGCAACCGGCGTTCCGCATTTCGTACAGAATTTTGTCCTTCCTCTAATGCAGCCCCACAGCTACGGCATGTCAAACTCTGCATATGCTGTACCGGAGCTGCCGGTTATCTCCCCCACTTTTGTACCACATACTGTACAGAATTTTTGTCCTTCTTCTAATACAGCTCCACATTTCACACAGGTCGGCACGGTCACTTCCGGAATATGTACTTCTTCATATGGTGGAGTTACCGGTTCTTCATATGCCGGGGCGGCCGGTTCCTCATATACCGGAGCTGCCGGTTTCTTCCTCTACTTTTGTACCACATACTGTACAGAATTTTTGTCCTTCTTCTAATACAGCTCCACATTTCACACAGGTCGGCACGGTCACTTCCGGAATATGTACTTCTTCATATGCCGGAGCGGCCGGTTCTTCATATACTGGAGCGGCCGGTTCTTCATATACCGGAGCGGCCGGTTCTTCATATGCCGGGGCGGCCGATTCTTCATACGCCGGAGCGGCCGGTTCTTCATATACTGGAGCGGCCGGTTCTTCATATGCCGGAGCTGCCGGTTCTTCATTCGCCGGGGTGGCCGGTTCTTCATACGCCGGAGCTGCCGGTTCTTCATATGCCGGGGCGGCCGGCTGTGCTTCAAATTGATTTCCACAGAATGTACAGAACAGTGCATCTGCTTCTACCGTCTTCTGACACTTCGGACAAATCTTTCCTGCTCCCGGCTGCGGTGCTGGTGAAACCTGCTTTTCAATCTTTGATCCACATACATTGCAAAATCCAGAGTTGGCAGAAATCTGTGCTCCGCAATTCGGACAACTGACCATTCCTTTTAATACATTCTGCTGTTGCTTATACTGGCTTGTCAGTTCCATACTGGCTACAATCTGATCGCAAAGTACCTTTAACTGTCCCTCTGCATTTGCCGCACAATTTTCAAAATAGTATTTTCCGACTTCTCTGTAAAGATTATTCTGCTTTTCCTCTTCCGCTTTAATCGCACTTGAAAGCCTCATTCCTTCCGAAACTTCACGGGATTTGTTCGATACACTTTGTCCAAACTGTGATAATTTTCTGTCCATTTCATCAAAAAAGCCATTTTTTCATCCTCCGTTCTTACAACCTAATCTTTTCTTTTATTTTTAATATAAATTTCCTTTTTTGCATCATTTATTTAAAGATGAGGGGGCAAAAGGTCTGAAACCACGTGTGCTTGCACACTGGTGGTAGAATGACCTTGAGACCCTCCCCGATATGAGCATAAAAGTGGGATGATAATCCCACGATATGCGAATATTTGGTAGGATTGTGGGAGTGCGTAGCACGAAGCAATCCGTAGGCATCAAAAGTCGGGGCTTTTGACCCCGACATCATTTAAATCGTATCCGCATCCACCACAAAATCTGTCTTGACCATCAATTAATTTTCCACAGGAAGGACAATATCTCTGTGCAGGAACATCGTCCCTTTTCTGCTGAACCCTCCTGCAGACAAGCCTTTTATTTTTGTAATTTTATCAAATAAAGGTAATAACTGCGGTAATGGATCTTCAAATGCTCCCTCATAATAGGCTTTCCTAATTTTCTGTATAGTTCATCTAAAGTATCTCCTTCATCCAATCCCTAATTTGTCTGGATTTACAAAAACTGTCTCATCGTAATTCATGATTCTGCCTTCTTTCTTTTATGCAAGTTCAAATCTCATTGGTTATATTATTGCTGTAGCTTACCTGAATGATCGTTCCACGCGGAATATAATACTCTCTTTTTTCACCTAACGGTTGTCCGCTTTCAAGAAAAAACCATTCTTTTTTTTCTCCGGTGTCAGCCAGTATTCTTCATATTCTGCGACATAAAACACCTCTGCAAGCAATTCATGTTCTATACTCTGATCAGCCTTCGTCATAAAGATATGTACACCATCTGAACAGATCCATACAGCTTCTCCCACACTCATTGGATAGACCTTTTTTTCATACATTCTCTGCAGGCCACGGATCGCACCTGAAAAGGTACTCCGTCCCTGCATTCTGCTCCTTTGTTGATCCATCCCCCAATCCTTTTTGATTCTATTTTCATTTCTTCTTTGGGGAACATATTCTGTGGCCTGAGTTTTTACGGTTCTCTGCATTCCACTTCTTCGATCACCCACCATTTCCTCTGGTGCAATATACATTTCCTGATGTCTGCCTGATCTTTTTTTTTCTCCTTGAGCAATGCTCCGGCAAAATTTAAAATCAAAGCAAGCAACTGTATTCCGCCCCAAATAAGTAATGATTTTACCGGAAACAGTGCTTTTGTTCCAAGATAATCTTCGGATGTATTGGAAATTTTTTTCCAGAATCAGGCCTTTCGTTTCCATACGAAGCATCAGATAGATCAATCCACCACTCAAAATTGTAAAAGCTGTGCAACAATCGCAATATAGTATGATAACTGTGACTGCACAAGAAGAATTATGATTGTAAAAATTACTGTAACCATAACCCAGATCAAAGCACAGACGATATATATTTTCATCTGTCTGCCTATTACAAATTCCATATCAGCATCCAGGAATGATTTTGTAGACTTTCCTATGCTCCACTGCATGAACTTAAAAATAGATATCTCACTTTTTCCTCATAACATTTCAAGCAGATAATCGGTAAAAAAATAATGGAAAAAGATGATAGAATCAACAACTGTGAAATATATTTAATTACTCCTTTTATTCCCGACATAACGTCTCCTTTACTCTCTTTCTAATCTCTCTAACATTTCTCTTTTTTATTTTTAAATATTTTTGCTGTTACAATCAACATAACTCCAAAAAAGATCACTCCAATAATTCCAGCAATCAGGATCATCATTCCTGCAGTCACTTTCATTCTTCTATCCACCCTCCACTTCTTACCTGCTGATATACATTCTCAAGCAGATCCATTTCCGCATCTGTATCATTATTTTTCAACTGTTCATAATACATTTTTTCTGCTTTTTTCATAATATTCTGCAAAAAGCAGTGTAATCACGATTCTTATTTGCTTTCTGTTCCTGTTTGTCTATTTCCAGAAATGCTGCTCTCTTTTCAATATTATAATCATCTCCGAACTGTTCTTTCATTGTATCTAACGCATTTTGTGCCTCCGTTAGATTGCCCTGCTTTTCATTGAGAATGACAAGATTATTGTATGTCTCATACGTATCCCAGCCCTGATCGATCACTTCCTGCAGCAATTCAATCGCTTCATTTCTGTAACTTGTCTTTCCTGCATCTGCTAAATCAATATCAACCTGTATCAGTCGTTCCAGAATCACCATCTGTCTGGATACAGGAAGTACTTCTTTTGCCTCCTGCAGAACATTTCGTTCCTTACTTAGATTACCACTATCTTTTGCCAGTTCACTCAGCATGACATAGGAACGCATGATAAGTTCCTCATTTTCACTTTTGAAATGCAATCCCTAAAAGCTTCCTCTGCCTTATCTGTATTTCCAGAAGACTTTTCTATTTCTCCTCTCGCATAAAGAAGCGAATCATCTGCTATTTGATAATCTTCTGCATGATCCAACACCTCTTTTGCCTTATCCAGTTCATCATTATAAGCAAGTGCAATGGCGAAATCACGGTAAAAATCACTTTTTGTCCACCATATTGGAATACTTTCTTAAATGCTTTTACTGCCTCCTCCATAATCTTCCAGTTCAAAGCAGCTTTCCGCTTTCAGATAATACAAATCTGCAATTCGGTCATCTGAAAGATCTACTTTTTCATTCTGAAATATATCATAGTCAATAAAATCGATACAATCCTGGTATTCTTTCTGTTCATACAATGCACAGGCATTCTGAAAATAACTTTCTTCTTTAGCCGGAAGCAGATTAATTGCTTTTTGATACTGTGCTTCCTCTTTTTCGTATTCTCCTGATTTTCTATATTCTGTCTGTTGCTTTACAATTTCATTATACCGATTTACTTTTTCAAGTTTCATTATGGATTCCATATCCGATCGCAATGATCGACAGTCCCATTCCGGCTACCAGCCCGAGCATTGCCACTCTCTGACCGATCACCAGTTTTCTGTATCTGGCATCTTTCTTATATACATTCTGTAAAGCCTGAAACATTTCCCTTGCATTTTTATATCTCTTTTCAGACTTAGGATCCATTGCTTTTAAGATCACCGCTGCAAAAGCTTCACTTACATAATTTTAAGCAGATACTCTTCTGCCTTTGTGCGGTTTCTTCCTGCTTTTTTCCCTGTGATCAGATGAAAAAGTGTCGCTCCCTGTACTATAAATATCACTTTTTTCATCAATCACCCGATACTGTGGCAGCTCCCGCCCTTCTCTTGAATCCAATGCAATAATATACTGTTCCGGTGATGCATATCCCTCCGTATACCCTAAAACCGTATTTCCATTCACAGCAAATGATACATTAAAATCAATCAGACAGACATCTCCCCTCAGAGTCACCATGATATTTGCCGGCTTGATATCTCCATGAATGATCGGTGGCGTCTGGGTATGCAGATAATTCAATGCACTGCACAATTGCATCGCCCAACGGATCAGTTGTCTTTGGGAAAATTGTCTTCTTTCTTTCCATAAGTTCTTTCAATGATCTTCCTGGAATAAAGCTCATCGCCGTATAGATCTCACCATTTTCCTCAAAAAAAATCTACCACTTGAGGGAGATACAGATGATTCAGATTTTTTAGAATATTTACTTCATTTCTGTTGATCCCGGCATCTCTGCTTTTCCTTTTGATCTTTTTTTTTTAAGACAACTTCCTTCTGCAAACGTTTATGATATGCTTTATAGATGACTCCACCGCTTCCTGATCCAAGATAGCCCAGTATTTCATAGGTTTCATCCATATATCCTTTTCTGCTGTACATTTCTCAATTCCTTTACTCATTTGACAATTATCTTCGGTCTTTCGCCACATTACGAAGCAGCAATGTAGCAACAACCATCAGCACCGCTGTCATCAGGATCAAGATTCCACTTGCAGTCCATACATGTCCTGCCGTTGCTTTGAAAAAGCTTTCTGCTTCATGCTCCAACATCGGAAAATCTGCCTGCATCCGAAAATCCAGCTTATTCAGTCTTGCAATACTTCCAAGTCTTGCCTCCACTGACCAGCGGCTGACCGTACAATAAGAGATGATTTTTCCTGCACCTTTCAGTGTAAATAAAATTCCACTAAATAAAAGCTGCACGATCAGAACGAATGGGTAACTGCCATCGCTTTGTCTCCCGACTGAACTACAGATGAAATAATAAATCCCATGGCAACCGATGCAATTACAGTCAGCCATACCGTAAATAACATTTCCGGTCGGAAATCAGAGAAGAAAATTCCTTTTTTGCTATTTCCTACCAGGCTCAAAAATACTAATGTCAAAATAATTGACTGAATCAGTCCTAGTAATGCCTGCAGTACAAATTTTGACATCATATAACACGGTAGCTTCAAATTCGACATATATCTTTTTCAGAATTACGTTCTTTTGCATATTTCCTGAATCGAATTGAACATTCCAATCCAAATTCCTGAACAGCTCAATGCAAATAACATCGACTTTGTACTTTCGTAGATTTTAAATATATCTTTATCTGCTACGATCTTCAGTAAAATTGTGATCAGCAATGGCTGAATTAACAGCAATGCCAGTCTTTGCCGATCATTCCACAGAAGTTCTGCATATCTTCCGGTTAAAATACCAAATTGCCTGAAACCTGAAGTACCCTTATTTTTCTTTGCAATTTCCCTTGACTGGGTTTCATCCATACTGCCTTCGTCCGGAAATTTCTGACCGGTCACGTGACTGTTCAAATTTTCTCTGCCACAGTTCCGGGTTTTCTGCAATCATATTATAGATATTGACCAGATCATCTGTCTGATAAAAAGCCTTTGCTTCCTCCACATTTCCGCAAAAGCAAAGCCTTCCTCCCATCCCATAAAGATGATTTTGTCGCAGAGATGAAGATTCTGCGTCGTATGTGTTACCATTACGATCGTCTTATTCTGTTCTTTTGACAATTTGCTCAACGTCATCATCAGATTTTTTTTTCTGTTCCCGGGTCGAGTCCTGATGTTGGTTCATCCAGGAAGAACAATTTGGGATCTGCCAGTAATTCAACAGCAATACTTGCTCTTTTTTTTCTGTCCTCCCGAAAGTTTTCTGATATAGGTATTCTGATGCTCCTCTAAATCCACCATTTTCAACACTGCATGAATCCGCTGCTCCATCTCCTGTCTCTGCGTATCTTTTGGCATTTTTAATTTCGCAGTATATAAAAGCATTCTTTTCAATGTCAGATTTTCATAAATAATATCCTGCTGCGGTACAAATCCTATAATGCTTTTCAGTGAATGGAACTGTTCGATCAGGTTCACTCCATTACAGTAAACTGCTCCGGTAAATTCTTTGTCAAATCCACTGATTGCACTCATCAGAGTGGTCTTTCCGACGCCGATCCTCCAATAATCGCAACAAACTCATTGGGTCTGATCTCACAATTTACGTTATTCAAAATCTTCTTCTTTTTTTCTTCCCGCGTCCTACAATCTTGTTGATATTTTTAGCGTATAAGGAAATACCTGAAGTTGCACTTCTATAGTAAATATAACCATTGGTATAGAACATCTGAAAATCCAGAATCTGTATTAGATCTTTGTCCTGTAATGCTGTCATTCCTCTGACCGGCTGGCCATTCACAAGCACTCCGTTCACACTATTTCTGTCATACAACATCATTTTGCCATTTTGTCTGCAAATAGTGCAATGTACTTTTGAAACTCCGGGACTGTGAAGTACGATCTGATTACTGCCGTCTCGTCCAATCGATATAGGCTGTGATCCAAACGCCTGCCTTTTCCACTTTTCAGTTTCTTCAGAATCCCTGTACAACAGCAATACCATCTGATCCGGCTGATGGATATTTCCAATTCTCAGCACACTTTTTATCCGACAGCTCTACATATCCGTCTTTCTTACTCAAAAGCCGGTTTTCTCCCATATTGGCAACAAACGTTCCATTACTGCTGTCCTGATCTTCATATGCAACAGAATCTTTTTTTCATTAAGAACTTTCCCTGAACTTTGGATATGATCGGATCGCAAGCACCACCTCACACTGTTCGGCATTTCGCCCCAATAACAGTTCTCTTTTTCCGATGCGATCCAGATTAATTTCTCTCATTTCACTGGTTGTATCAATAATTGTTAAAGTTCTTCTTGACATCTCGCATCTCCTTTCTGGTTCTTTTCAATAGTGCCTTACCTCCTGATCAGTACTTCTTCCTTAAATCCGGCTTTCCTTATCGGAGGTATTTCGCATTCCCTCTCGTCCTTCCATCCTTCCAGATAATCTCTCATTTTCTTCTTTCGCCCCCTTTGATTTTATTTCATATTTTTAAATAACCGCTCATTCCACTTCGGTGGTTTCTTCCCTTTGATCTTTTCCGGCATCGGTTCATACTTCGTTACGCTCCGATGCATCGGACTGTTTTTATGATGCCTGCCAAGATAGAGCAGGGCAATTCCTGTTCCGATCACCAATGCTCCCGCAAGTAACTGAGATACCGGTAATCCAATTTCCGGAAGAAGAAGCTGATCTGTGCGGAGTCCTTCGATCCAGACTCTTCCAAGACCATATCCGAACAGATACAATAGGAAAAGCTCTCCCTCATATTTTTTATGCTTTCTGTAAAGAACCAAAATGATCAGCAATACAGCACACCACAGGGACTCATATAAAAATGTCGGATGTACCTGGATATAGCTCACGCCATTGATCCGCTCCATATGCTCCCGCATCTTCTCCGTAATATCTCCTGATCTGACTGCATCCACCGGAAGACGCATGGCAAATAAGCGATCCGTGTACTCACCAAATGCTTCTCTATTAAAAAAGTTTCCCCAGCGTCCCAGCATCTGTCCGTTCAGCAATGCCATTGCAATCGTGTCAAAGATCTGAAACGGAGAAAGATGCTTCACTTTTGCAAGGACAAAAACAGACATAACCGCTGCGATCACACCACCATAACTTGCAAGACCGCCTTCTCTGAGGTTAAAAATATCCAGCAGATCATCTTTATACATATCCCGGGAAAAAATCACATAATAGATTCTTGCTCCGGCAATCCCCGCAATTACCCCGATAATTCCCATATCGAGATAATCTTCCGGGTTCTGCCTGGTTCTTTTTGCTTCTGATGTGGCGATTGCAAATCCGATCAGAATCGCCATTCCTATAATAATTCCGTAGTATGCAATAGAAACTCCAAAAGGCCCACACTCTTTCCTACATGATCTAACGTAATTCCCAAATGTGGAAAACTAATATCATAATGCATAACTCCATCCCCTTTCTTTCTGCCAACTAAAATAAAGATACCAGGGGTCAAAGGTCTGACACCACGTGTGCTCGCACACGAGTGGTAGAATGACCTTGTGACCCGCCCCAATATGAGCATAAAAGTGGGGCGTAAGCACCACTATATGCGAATGTTGGGTAGGATTGTGGGAGCACGTAGTGCGTAACAATCCGTAGGTATCATAGTCGGGGGGCTTTTGACCCCGACATCAAATAAATAAGGCACCATATGCACTTTCTTCTTTCTTCTGCTGCAAAATGGTGCCACTTCTGACATTCTCTGTCTAATTTTTATACATTAAATCTGAACAGCATGATATCGCCGTCCTGTACTACATAGTCTTTTCCTTCCAGACGGATCAGCCCTTTTTCTTTCGCTGCTGTATGAGAACCGCATGCAATCAGATCATCATAGCTTACAACTTCCGCACGGATAAATCCACGTTCAAAGTCTGTATGGATCTTACCAGCTGCCTGTGGTGCCTTAGTTCCCTTCTTTTGATTGTCCATGCACGAACTTCCGGCTCACCTGCTGTCAAATAACTGATCAGTCCAAGAAGATGATAGCTTGCCTTGATCAGCTTCTCAAGTCCGGATTCTGTCAGACCGAGATCTTCGAGAACATTTTCTTCTCATCTTCATCTAACTGAGAGATTTCTTCCTCGATTTCTGCACAGACAACGAATACTTCGCAGTCCTCTTCTTTTTGCATACTCACGGACTGCCTGCACGCCTTCATTTGATGCTCCGTCATCTGCCAAGGTCATCTTCTGAAACATTGGCAGCAAAAATAACCGGTTTTGCTGTCAGAAGATTATACTCTGCAAGCCATGCCTGCTCATCCTCATCCTCTGTCGTAAAGCTTTTTGCCATCTTATTCTCTTCCAGATGCGCTTTCAGACGGTTCTGAAGATCCAGCTCTTTCGCCGCCATCTTATCGTTTCTTGAAAGCTTCACTGTCTTGGAGATTCTTCTTTCAAGAACCTCAAGATCTGAGAAGATCAGTTCCAGATTGATCGTCTCAATATCACGCAGCGGATCAATGCTTCCGTCTACATGGACAATATTAGTATTCTCAAAGCATCTTACTACATGAACGATTGCATCAACCTCACGGATGTTGGCAAGAAACTGGTTTCCAAGTCCCTCTCCTTTTGATGCTCCCTTCACAAGTCCTGCAATATCAACAAACTCGATTGCTGCCGGAATGATCTTCTTTGTATGATACATCTCTCCAAGCACATCAAGACGCTTGTCCGGCACTGTTACAACTCCCACGTTCGGGTCGATCGTACAGAATGGATAATTGGCTGACTCTGCTCCTGCCTTTGTCAGCGAATTAAATAATGTACTTTTTTCCTACATTTGGTAAACCCACGATACCAAGTTTCATCTTTCTATATTCCTCCTATAAATCCTTTGATTTCAAGGGATTCTCTTCCCATCCTGTTGAAATTTCTGAAATTCTCTTATTCTTTTTAGTTTTAGTATAGCAACTACTTCTTCTGTCAGAAGCCTCAATACAGTACCTTGTATTATACCACAGCCTGTTATCTTTGTGAATATTCAGTTTCATTTTTCAAAAACTTATATGAATTTATATGATGCCAGGTTCAAAAGGTCTAAGCCCACATGAGCTTGCTCATAGGTGGGTGAAAGACCTTAGAACCTGCCCGATATGAGCATAAAAAGTGGGATGATAATCCCACGATATGCGAATATTGGGTAGGATTGTGGGCGTGCGTAGCACGGAGCAATCCGTAGGCATCAAAGTCGGGGGGCTTTGCCCCCGACATCATTTATATAGAGTTATATTCAGACTGAAAATTAAAAATAGCACCTTCAGAAAGATCTGCTTCTTTCCGTTGGTGCTTTATTTATTACAGTCTTAAGTATTCACTTGGTAAAATTGCCTTCATATCTGATGTAGAATAATCCGACACATTTCTTGTAACAATATATTCCGCCCCATAACTCTTTGCACATTCCATTTGTAAGCAATCCTCAAAATCAGAAAATTCTTCATTCGCAAGACGATGAGAACTATGTTTTTCGCTGTCATGGAAAAGATTTCCGAGAGTGCTTTGAGCAATTTGAGAAGCTACCATTTTTGACGGAATGACCATCTATGATGCGGAATCCGAAATAGAAGTTCTTTTTGGCTAAGGGAATAGCCACATCTCATGCAGTTTAAATAACCGTCTGCTGATCCAGCCACTTGCCGAACAACTCACGCTTGATCATAATTCTTTTTTAAAAATGGCGAAGTGCTTATCGTAACACTTCGCCGAAAGCCTAACCGATTTGAGCTAAATGCTTGGTTAGGTCTGCTTTTATTATTTTATGCAATTCCACTGCATTTATACACTTAAATGTTCTTTCCAATCCGCCGGAAGATTCATTGCTGTAAGACTGACTACACCAATATTATTTTGAATCAGCTTATCAAAAGCATCAACAAATACTGTCCACTCCTCATCGAATGAACGCAGATACTTCATTGCCAGTAAGATTTGATACAAGCCATTATGTGCTGGTGGCGGCGTAATTTTATCTGCATCCAGAATTTCCGGTGTCGTATGAATTGTACGATTATAAATTCTGGAATTATGAGCACACATATTACGCAATACTGAAACACCCTGTATCCATGAAGCAAGCATTTTCTGTGATGGATTTACCAAATTTCCTTTTTTTGATTTATATTGGTAGTTAACCGCTAATATAGAATACGAACTTCCAGTACCTGTTTTCAAATTCTTAATGAGCTTCGATAGCGTACCAAATGAAAGAACTTCAACAGCTGCCCATACAGGCACCTCTCCATCATGATTATCAAAATTATGTTTGATGAACACATCATTAGATCGAGCAATTTCTGATGCTACAGTAGACATATTCTGCCAATATAGTTTTTTCTCTCTGAAAATTGATGAATCCTGCAAAACAAGTGGTTCTCCATGTATAAGCAATGCTTCCACTAAGCGTACTCTCAAAGCCACTTCAATCTTAGAAATCATTGAAAAAACCAAAACAGATAATTCCCGATCAAACTGATACAACTTTAAAACATCTTTAAACTTTGTTCCCAGAACATACTTCTTTGTAGTATTATCATATAAATGAAACGAGTAGCCTCTCAAACGATAAAATCCAATTGACTTCAATGCCTTCTCTACATCTTCTTGAGATGTAATCTTCATTCCTGCATCAATATATGATTGTACTTGTTGCGATATTGTTAATATTTGTTTTGGATATTGATACATGAAACACTCCATAAATGAAAAAGTCCCACCGGGTTGGGCATGAAAAATCAGAGGCGTGGTGGGTTCTGTTAATGTTATTATACAGCTTTCAATGCCACTGTCAAGATTGTTTTTGTAAAAGTTGCCTGCCTCGACTAATCCCCTGGTCTCCATCAGAATCACTTTTCCACATACAAAAGAAATCTTCACTTCATCTTCTGCAAATTCATTACTCACACACAGACTGTCCCCTGCAGAAAGCAGATGATTCTGCAACGGGTATTTTGCTCCGCTGATACTGAAATCTTCTACAGGAAGTTCCAGTGGAAATACGGAAAAATATTTTCCAAAAGCTTCCGCTCTCGTCAGCGTGATCCCATGCTCTAAAATCCGGATCCGGTTATGACTGTCCGGGATCATTGCCTCTGAACCTGCTGCCAGTGCAATATTCAGGCACTGGATATTCGCCCAGAGATGATCGATCCGGTTTCCTGTTCCTCCAAGGATATAAATTTCCTTTCTTCTAAGTCCCAGGCATAACCGGAGTGCGATTTCTGTATCAGAAGCATCTTTTACAGGATTAAACTCCCGAATTGGTACATTTTCCTCTGTCCGGTAATATTCCACGATCTCTCTTGGGACGCTGTCGAAATCTCCGACAATATAATCCGGTTTGATCTCATTTTCGTATAAAAACTGAAGTCCTTTATCTACCCCGATAATAAACTCTGTCTCCTCTGACTGAAGGATCGGAAGTACAAATTCTTTTCCAGATTCCTCCGCTCACGATCACAGTTCTCTTACTCATGACTCTTTAATATCTCCATAAATTCTTCTGTATTTTTTCTGATGTCTCCCTTAAATATGCCTGAACCGGAAACCATAATATTTGCTCCTGCATCCAATACTTCCGCAACATTTGCATGGTAGATACCGCCATCCACTTCAATATCTGTCTTCAATCCCTTTTCATCCAGCATTTTTCTCAGTTCCCTGATACGATCCAGTGATTCCGGAATAAACGCCTGGCCTCCAAAGCCCGGCTCTACTGACATGACCAGGAACATATCAGCCTGATCCAGATACGGAACAAATGCCTCCACCGGAGTTTTTGGCTTAATCGAAATCCCCGCCTTCACACCTGCTGCATGGATCTTGTCGATCGTCGCCTGCAGATCTTCACATGCCTCTAAATGAACCGTGATGATATCCGCTCCTGCTTTTTGCAAATTCTTCCACATAGCGGATCGGTTCTGTGATCATCAGATGTGCATCCAGTATCTGCGAAGTATATCCTTTGATACAGGAAAGTACCGGCATTCCAAAAGAAATACTTGGTACAAAAATCCCATCCATTACATCAAAATGAATATATTCTGCTCCTGCTGCCTCTGTCACTTTAAGCTGCTCTCCGAGGACTTTAAAATCCGCAGAAAGGATCGATGGTGCTAACACATTCTTCATTTCTAATACCTCTTCTTTTCTTTTAATTCACGATACATCTCTGTATAATCTTCATAGCGTATCTTATGGATTGCTCCGCTCTCTACTGCTTCTTTCACTGCACATCCCGGTTCATGAATGTGGTCGCAGCCGTTAAACCTGCATTTTCCTTCATACGGAGAAAATTCCGGAAAATAATATTTCAGTTCTTCTTTTTCAAAATCATTCACATAAAGGGAACTGAATCCCGGTGTATCCATAATATAGGAATCCGGACTGATCATGATCAGTTCGGAATGCCTCGTGGTATGTTTTCCTCTTTCGATTTTTGTGCTGATACTTCCGGTTTCCATCTGTACGCCTGACTGGAGCAGATTGATCAGAGAGGACTTTCCTACTCCTGACGGATATGCGATGGAAGTCGTCTTTCCTTTCAGCATCTGCTTTAATTTTTCTATATTTTCTTCTTTCTTTGCACTGGTAAACAGCACCGGATAGCCACAGGACGCATAAACTTCCTCCAATTCTGCAATCTCAGGATGTTCTGCAAGATCGGTCTTATTAAAACACAAAATGACCGGAATCTCTTTCCGCTCCATCATAACCAGAAATCGATCCAGCAGATTGTAGTGCGGCTTTTGGTCTGTTACCGCAAATACGACCAGTGCCTGATCTACATTGGCCACAGCCGGACGGATCAGTTCATTTTTCCTCGGCAGGATTTTCGTTACATTTCCGATTTTTTTTCTTCTTCATCCAGGACTTCCAGCTCCACTTCATCTCCAACCAGTGGTTTAATGCCATTCTTCCTGAATGACCCCTTTGCTTTACATTCATAAAGACCGGATTCTACTACATTCACGTAGTAGAATCCGGCAATACCTTTGATGATCTTACCCTGCATATATTACTGCTCTCTGTTTTTACTCCACCGCGGCCTATACTGTCTTCACCGGATGGATCCGATGGCTGCACCTGTCCTTTACTTACCATATACTGAATGGAAGTTCCCTCTTCCACCTGGGTTCCTGCACTGACAGACTGGTAAAATACCTGTCCTTTCGGATAATTATCACTGTAGTCTTCTCCAAGATATTCGGCTGTAAGACCTGCCTGCTGGAGCAACTTCTCTGCCGTCGTCTTATTAGAAGAAAGGATATTCGGTACTGTAGTCACTTTCAGCTTTGGTCCTTTACTTACCACATAGCTGACCGTTGCTCCTTTTGATACCTGCTTTCCGGATGCCGTTCCCTGTGAAATGACTATTCCCGCTGCTACAGAATCACTATATTCTTCACTGGCACTTCCCTGAAGTCCTGCCGCTGCAAGTGCTGACTCAGCTTCTGACTGGCTCTTTCCTTCAATGGACGGAACAGTTGCCGGCTGTGAACCAAGACTGACAACGATCGTAACTTCTGATCCTTCATCCACTTCTGTACCCTCACCCGGTTCTACTGAAATAACTTTTCCTTCTTCCACTGAATCACTGTACTGCGGATCTCCTTTTACAACAACAAGATTCGCTGCTTTGATGGCGGCCTCTGCATCCGATTCATCTTGTCCGATGACAAACGGAACTTTGGTACTCTTTGCCTCCTCACCGGTACTGAGAACAACTTCCACGGTACTATGCCGCTTCACCTTCTCCCCTTTCCCCGGTGACTGACTCATGATCTGATTCTTTTTTATATTCATTCGATGGCTTTTTATCTACTACATCGATTCCAAGATCATACTTTTTCAGCTCTTTTGTAGCTTCTTCTACTGTCATGCCACGGACATCAGGCACTTTGACCTTCTCCGACTGAGTGACGGTCGCATTCCCCGAACCTTTAAAGATTCCGACTGCATTTCCGACAAGGAACAGGATCAGCAGTGCGATCACTACACCTGCCACAATCATCAGAATCCGCATGATCTTCTTTTGTATCAGGATTTACATCCTTCTTTTTTCCTCTTCCTGAAGAACGGCGGTCACGTTCATCCTCGTCATCTTCATCGTCATAGTCATCATCATACTCGTCGTCTTCATCGTCGTAGTCATCATCATACTCGTCGTCTTCATCATCATAGTCTTCATCATACTCGTCGTCCTCGTCATAACCACGCTCCCGCTGAAGACGTTCTACTTCTTCCGGTGACATAACAACAGTCCGGTCACTTCTCCGTCTGCCCCCAAGGACAACAAAATCGCCTTCCGGGTCAACCAGCGAGTGCTTCAGATCCTGTAACAGCTCATCGCAGCTCTGATATCGCATCGCCGGATTTTTCTGCGTACATTTCATAATGATACATTCCAGACTGTACGGGATATCCGGTACTTCTTCCGCCGGAGACTTGATTTCCTCCTGCAGGTGCTTCAACGCCACTGTCACAGTAGAATCCCCATCAAACGGAACATGACCGGTGATCATCTCATACATGGTAATGCCGGCAGAATAAAGATCACTCTTCTCATCGACAATTCCGCCTCTTGCCTGCTCCGGTGATGTATAGTGAACGGATCCCATTACACTGGTGCTGATCGTTTGCGTAGACGTAGTCGCCCGTGCAATACCGAAATCTGTTACCTTTACTTTTCCTTCTTTCGAAATAATAATATTCTGAGGCTTGATATCCCTGTGAATAATATGACAGTTATGTGCCGCCTGAATCCCCGTCACCATCTGAATTGCAATGCTGATGGTCTCCTTTGGCTGAAAGCTTTCCTTTTTTCTCGATATAATCTTTCAGCGTAATTCCTTCAACCAGTTCCATGACCATATAATATAAGCCACGATCCTGTCCCACATCATAAACGTTCACCACATTCGGATGCATCAGTCCTGCAGCCGCCTGTGCTTCGCTCAAAAACTTCTTAATAAATGTCTCGTCCGAACGGTAATCGCTCTTGAGAACCTTAATCGCAACAAAACGGTTCAGCTTATGGTCTTTTCCTTTATATACATCTGCCATACCTCCGGAACCGATACGGCCGAGTATCTCGTACCGCTTTCCTAAGAAAACTCCTTCTTTAATCATATACTCACCTCATCTGCGAACGGCTCTACCAGTACGATTCCGATATTGTCCGTACCACCGTTCTCTTTGGCAGCATTCACAAGGTTCTGCCCTGCTTCTACAATGTCTCTTGCTCCCCCTGTACAATATGGAAAAGTTCTTCATCTTCCACCATATTGCTCAGACCGTCTGTACACATCAGTATAATATCTCCCCTTTTCAGACGATGCTCGTAAAAATCTACATCGACATCTGCTTTTGCCCCGATCGCCCTGGTAATAATATTCTTATCCGGGTGATGCTTTTGCTTCTTCCGGTTTGATACCGCCCAGACGTACCATCTCTTCTACCAGTGAATGGTCTTTTCGTCAACTGCTGTATTCCGTGATTGATCAGATAGAGACGACTGTCTCCCACATTTGCAAAATACATCATCTGATTCATGATCGTAGCTGCTACGACCGTTGTTCCCATCCCCTTGAGATGTTCGTCCTTCGATGCTTTTCCCGGATGATCTCCCGGTTTGCCGTCTTAATAGCATTTACAAGGACTCTCTCGATATCTTCGCCCCTGGCTTTTCTCCAGCTCACGCTGCAATACTTCCACGGTATACTTGGAAGCATAGTCGCCTGCCTGATGTCCGCCCATTCCGTCTGCCACCACAAACAGATTCCGAAGGATACCAAGAATGGTCTTCCTCCTTCAAAAACGTAATCCTGATTCACCTGTCGTACCATTCCGACATCCGTTATTGTAAATGTCCTCATACTTCTTCTCCTTCTGCCACATCCGCCTTTTACATAGCTGCGTCTGAGCTGACCGCAGGCCCCATCAATATCAGAGCCCATTTCCCTTCTTATAGTAACATTTATTCCGCTTTTTTCAAGTTTATTTTTGAAATTCAGGGCATTTTTGCGGCTTGGGCGTACAAAATCACGCTCTCTTACCGGATTCACCGGGATCAGATTCAAATGACAGTTTCTCGGCTTTAAAAGTGCCGTCAGTTCCCTTGCATCTTCCTCTGTATCATTGACTCCATGTACCAGACTGTATTCAAAGGTGATTCTGCGCCCTGTCTCACGGAAATAGGTATCGCAGGCATCCAGCACTTCCGGGAGATGATATTTATTTGCTACCGGCATCAGCCTTTTCTCTTTTCCTGCGTAGAACCATGCAGGGATAATGCAAGCGTGATCTGTAAATGTTCTTTTGCCAGTTCCAGGATTTTCGGAACGATCCCGCAGGTAGATACTGTCACATTTCTCTGACTGATATTCAAACCGTGTTCATCCGTAAGCAGATGTACAAAATTCAGGAAATTTTCGTAATTATCCAGTGGCTCTCCCGTTCCCATGACTACCACATTGGATACTCTTTCCTGCGTGATCTTCTGAATCTGATAGATCTGCCCCAGCATCTCCGAAGAAGACAGGTTTCTCTGCAGACCTCCGATCGTAGAAGCACAGAATGCACATCCCATCCGGCAGCCTGCCTGGGTAGAAATGCAGACGGAATTACCATGCTTATAACGCATCAGGACACTTTCGACTACATTTCCGTCATATAACTGGAATAAAATTTATTCGTCCCGTCAATCTGCGAGATCTGACGCTCCAGCATTTTCACCGGAAGGATCACATACTCCTCTTTCAGCTTTTCCCGTAACGCTTTTGACAGATTCGTCATCTCATCAAAATCATCTGCCAGCTTTACATGAAGCCATTCATAAACCTGCTTTGCACGGAATGGTTTTTCCCCAGTCTTCCTCCATCTCTTCTTTTAATCTGTCGTATCCATAAGCCCGGATATCCTTCTTCATATCAGTTCTCCCCGTTCTTTTTTTAACCTTGCTATAAAAAATCCATCACTGCAATGTATACCCGGAAGTAACTGGATGCATCCTTCCTCTTCTACCGACTCTGCCAGTTGCGGGCAAAGCTTCTCTCTGATACTGTTCAGAGAAAACTGCGGGTACTTTTTTCAAAAACCAGTGTACATTCTCCTCATTTTCCATGGGGTCGATGGTACAGGTACTATATAATAATGTACCTCCTTTTTTTACCATTGCCTGTGCATTTTCAAGAATCTTTCTCTGCAGTCCAGCCAGTTCTTTCAGGTCTTCCTCTTTCACCCGGTATTTCAGATCCGGTTTCTTTCCAAAGACTCCCAGCCCGGAACAGGGCAGATCTGCAAGGACAATATCTGCTTTTTCTTTCCATGCTTCATCCGGTACGGTTGCATCCCTGCAGACCGCATGAATATTTTCAAGTTCCATCCCTGGCAATATTTTCTTCAATGAGTCCTACTTTATATTCCGTCAGATCCCCTGGCTTCTACTTCGCCTTTTTTCGCTTCATTTCGGTCAGTTATCCACAGTTTCTCCGCAATATGTAAGGATTTTCCACCCGGAGCAGCACAGATATCCACAATTTTATTCCCTGCTTCCGGGGCTGCCAGCTCTGCCACCAGCATAGAACTTACATCCTGCACAGTAAACCAGCCTTTCCAGAAGCAGTCCAGGCTTTCAAGATAATCATATCCGCTGATGAAAAAGGCGTACGGCAGATAAGGATGCTCCTGCACAGTTACCCCTTCCTGTTCCAGTTCCTTTTTTCAGTTGCTCCGGAGTTACTTTATTCTGACAGCACCGGATCGTGACCGGCCTTTCTTTCAGGAAATCGGCTGCCATGGTACGGGTGACTTCCTCCCCATAACTTTTTTCCCACAGCCTGAGAATCCATGTCGGAATAGAATATTGGATTGAAAGTGCCTCAATTCCTTCCTGCGGATAGTCCAATGTATCCAGTCCTCTTGCCACACTCCGCAGCACTCCGTTCACATACCCCTTTAATCCTGAAAAGCCTTTTCTTACTGCCAGTTTGATCTTGCTCGCTGCACACCGCATGATCCGGTACACTGTCCATATATTTTAACTGGTAAACTCCGCTTCTTAAGATATTGCGGATCACCGGTTTCATATTTTCCACTTTTACTTTCGAGAACTGATCCAGAATATAATCGATCTCAATCAGATGCTCCAGCGTTCCCTCGGTCACCCCTGGTAATAAACGCACGCTCTTTCTTCTCAAGGTATTGATATTTCGACAGTACCTCTCCGAGAATTTTATGGCTGTATGCTCCATTTTCTGTTATTTCCATCAATACTGCGAGAACGATTTCCCGCTCATTGACCTGTCTGCCCATCTTTTTCCTCCAGCATTTCTGTTCTGCACTTTAATCGTCTCTGCGTCCTCTTGTAAGGATCAGAAGACGTAATAACTGTAAAATCTGTGCCGCTGCACTTGCCACATACGTCAGTGCCGCTGCTCCCAGTACTTTCTTCACACCGCTGATCTCTTCAGGATGCAACATTCCTGCCGTCTCCAGAACATTTACTGCCCGGTGTGACGCATTGAACTCTACCGGTAAAGTCACAATCTGAAAAAAGGACTGCCAGTGAGAACAACAGGATTCCCAGATTGATCAGCATTGCGGACATCTGCCCGTTGAACATCAGTCCAATAATGATCAATGGCCACGAGATCATAGAACCAAAATTTGCCGCCGGCACTAAAGCAGAACGGACAGAAAGCGGTGCATACCCTACCTGATGCTGCACTGCATGACCACATTCATGTGCTGCGACACCGATTGCTGCAACGGAAGTCGAATGATAAACCGGATCTGATAATGCCAGTGTCTTGTTCGTTGGATTATAATGATCTGTCAGATTTCCTGAAATATGGATGATCTGTACATCATAAATGCCGTTCCGATGCAAAATCTTTTCTGCCGCATCCCTTCCCGTCATGCCTGAATAACTGCGTACATTAGAATATCTTGCAAACGTGCTTTTTACTTTTGCCGATGCCAAAAGGCTTAATACCACACCGATCAGTACTAATATATAAGTCCAGTCATAATAATAGTAGAACATCTTCTCTGCCTCCTGAATTTAAATTCTGTCCATTTTCCTGCTCTATGCTTCTGTTGTAAATACAGTTCCCGGCTTCAGGCTATATCCTCTTAAAAATGCATCCGCATCCATCCGCTTTTTCCCCGGAATCTGAAGCTGCAGCACCTTCAGTCGTCCTTCACCTGTCTGTACTGTAAAGCTGTCTTTTTCCACTGCAACGACAGTTCCTGCCACTGTCTGTGATTCTCCCTGAAACTTTTTCTGTCTCTGTTCCGCCTGCCTGCACACCCGCTCCCGGCTCTGCTTTCGCTTTCCAGATCTTCATCACCTTTCCGTCCCAGTGAGTATAGGCACTTGGCCCGGGAATTTAAACCACGAACCAGCCGTTCGATCTCAACGGCAGATCTGCTCCAGTCGATATTTCCAAGCTTTTTATCCAACATCCGTGCATAAGCGGTGGGACTTTCTTCCTGCTTTTCAAAGGTTGCTGTATGTGTTTCCACTGCTTTCAGCGTCTCCACGCATAATGCCGCACCTGCAGCTGCCAGTTTATCATGCAGTGACTCACCGGTCTCGTCCGGTGTGATCTCAACTTCCGTCTTCTGGATCATATCTCCTGTATCCAGTCCTTCATCCATCTGCATGGTCGTTACTCCGGTCACACTTTCTCCGTTGATGATCGCCCACTGGATCGGTGCTGCACCACGGTACTTTGGAAGAAGTGAGGCATGCACATTGATGCATCCATATGGTGTCATTTCCAGAATTGACTTTGGAAGGATCTGTCCAAATGCAATCACAACCATAACATCTGCCTGATATTTTCTTAATTCTTCCACACACTCAGGATCCCCTGATCTTCTTCGGCTGATACACCGGGATTCCATGCTTCATTGCCGCTGCTTTCACCGGTGTGGGCTGCATTTCTTTCTCCTCTCCCCTTCGGCTTGTCCGGCTGCGTTACCACCAGACACACTTCATGTCCTGCTTCGATCAGTCCTCCAGCGTTCCCACTGAAAAATCCGGCGTTCCCCATAAAGATAATCTTCATCATGATCCTCCCTTTTTTTATTCTTCTCTGCAATGTCTGTATTTCAGAGATTTTCAGTCTTCCGGTTCCTCCACCGGTTCTACATCATGCAGTCCGTCTTCCACCTTATCCACATAAAGATGCCCTGAAAGATGATCGATCTCATGGCAGAATGCTCTTGCAAGAAGTCCTTCTCCCTCGATTTCAAATTCTTCCATCTCTTCATTCAATGCCCGCACTTTCACATAATTCGGACGTGTCACAATGCCCCATTTTCCCGGAACACTCAGGCATCCTTCTTCTCCGGTCTGCTCACCGGAAGTCTCGATGATCTCCGGATTGATCAGTACGATCGGTCCTCGCCTACATCGATCACCACGATCCGCTTGAGGATTCCTACCTGTGGTGCTGCAAGACCGACTCCCATCTTTTCATACATCGTATCCAGCATATCACCCATCAGAATCTTTGTCCTGATGGTCATTTTTTACTTCTTTACACTGCTTTCCGAGAATTTCATCCCCGATTTTTCTTACTTCTCTGATTGCCATAACCTTCTCCTTCTTAATCTTACCTTAATTTCTCTTTTATTCTCACAGGTTCATCGGATTAAAATCAAACTGGATCCTCAGCTTTGCAAAGCCTGAATTGATCTCAATATACTGCTCCATCAGATCTTTTTACCGGATCAGCGTTCTGTATTCCGGTGCTTTAATATAGATTACCCGGCGGTAAATATCTTTAATCTTATCTACTCCCGGACTTGCCGGACCGATCACTTCCAGTGGTGCTTTTCCTTTGATCCTTAAGACATATTCTTTCAAATATTTACACCCAGTCTCCAGAAGCCGTTCATCTTCTCCTGCTGCCAGCACAGCCATCAGTTCTTCTGCCGGAGGATACCCCAGCAGCTCCCTGTACCGGATCTCCTGCTCATAAAAAGCTTTATAATCCTGTGCCGCAGCAGCTTTGATTGCATAATGCTCCGGGGAATAAGTCTGAATGACCACTTCTCCTTCCCGCATCCCTCTTCCGGCACGTCCTGCTGCCTGCGTCAGCAACTGAAAGGTCCGTTCCCCTGAACGGTAATCATCGGTATACAATGACATATCTGCTGCCAGCACCCCCCACCAGCGTCACATTCGGGAAATCATGTCCCTTTACGATCATCTGCGTTCCTACCAGCACATCCGCCTCTTCATTGGCAAATGCTGAAAGAATTTTTGTATGTGCATCTTTCTTTTCGTCGTATCCATATCCATCCGCAGGACTTTTGCCTGTGGGAAACGTCGTCTCACCATCTCCTCGATCTGCTGCGTTCCGGCTTTAAATTCTCCGATAAAAACCACCCGCACTCCGGGCAGACCGAATCTTCGGCTGCTCATATCCACAGTAATGGCAGACCATTTTCCCTCCCTTTATGAACGGAAAGGGATACATTGCAGTGTGGACACTGGATCACATGTCCACATTCCCTGCAGGACACAAATCCCGAATATCCACGCCGGTTCAAAAACAGTATGATCTGCTCTCCCCGCTCCAGCCGCTCTTCCATCAGACTTTGCAGCTTCCCGCTCAGGATCGTATGATTCCCGTTCTTCAGTTCTTCCCGCATATCTACAGTATACACCTTTGCCATCTGCTGCATTCTGGAACGATGCCGCATTTCATACAGAACATACTCACCCTTCCTCGCCCGGTACATCGCCTCCATTGAGGGGCGTCGCACTTCCAAGGACAACGCTTGCATCCTCTTCTTTTTGCTCTCTGGATCGCAGTTTCCCGTGCATGATACCCGGGAATCTGCTCACTTTTGTAAGTCGGCTCATGTTCCTCGTCGATCACCACCAGTCCAAGATTCGAAATGGTGTAAACAGGGCAGAGCGGGGACCGATCATCACATCGATCTCTCCCCGCTTTGCACGCATCATCTGATCATAACGTTCCCCCGCAGAAAGCCTGGAATTCATAATTGAAACCCGGTCTCCGAACTTCCTGTAAAACCGCATGACAGTCTGATACGTCAGTGCGATCTCCGGGATCAGAACGATCGCCTGTCTGCCATGTTCCACAACCGTATGGATCATTTCCATATAAACTTCCGTCTTGCCGCTCCCTGTCACTCCATGGATGAGATATGTCTTTCGCTTTCCCGCCAGATAATCCTCACGGAATCCCCGGATTACCTGCTCCTGTTCTGAAGTAAAGGTGATGGTTCGCTCCTGCTGCGTTCCCTGCTGCACCGGATTACGGTAGATCTGCTCGGATTCGAGCTTCAGTACTCCCTGCTCTTCTAACGCACGGATCACCGGCAGGGTAATATTCAGCTTTCCGGTCACCAGTTCATAATCTAAAAAGCCGGTCTGCAAGCAATGCTTCCAGCAGTCTTGCCCGTGCCTTCTGGTTCTTTTTTCTATAAAATGCAAGCTTTTCTTCTCCTTCTTTTTTCCGAAAGGAGAAGCCGTAAATGCTTTACCTTTGCATTTCTTTCTGCCTGATCGGCAGAACGGTCTTGAGCGACTGGATCATTGTCCCGCCATAATGCTCTTTCATCCATGCCGCAAGAGCAATCAGCCCGGTCTCAATCTCCATTCCCTTTTCAGAAATAGACAGGATGGATTTCACTTTGGAAAGGTCGTATTCGCATTTTTCCGAAAAACCTGTCACGTATCCTTTGATCTGCCGGTTTCCTTTTCCGAATGGCACAACCACTTCCATTCCCGGTTGAAGTCTTGACTCCAGTTCTTCCGGGATGCGGTACTGAAAGATCTTATCCAGTTTTTCATGTTGAATATCTACTATTACATCTGCAAACACGCTTTTCCTGCCACACTTCCTGCTTATTTTCGGTTCTGACTTTTTTATCCCGATTTTACTGCCCTGCTTTTATTCAGGAACCTACTTATTCTGATCCTTCTCCTGCTTTTCTTCTTTCAGTTCCTCAAGAACTTCTGCAATCAGGACTCTCTCATCCATCGGATATTTCACACCCTTGATTTCCTGATAGTCCTCATGACCTTTTCCAGCAAGCACGATCACGTCCCCCACTTCACCGTGGCTGATGGCATACTTGATGGCCTCCTTTACGGTCACAGATCTCCACGTATTTTCCATTGGTTCTTCCAATACCGGTCTTGATATCGTCAATGATCGCCTGCGGCTCTTCAAATCTCGGATTATCGGAAGTGATGATCGTCAGATCTGCCAGACGGCCGGACACTTCTCCCATCTCAAAGCGTCGGTCTCTGGAACGGTTTCCCCGCATCCAAATAAGCATACCAGACGCTTCGGATGATATTCCATCAATGTGGTCAAAAGACTCTCCAGACTCATCGCATTATGAGCATAATCAATCATCAGCGTAAAATCATCCGACACCTTGACCATCTCAATTCTTCCCTTTACCTTTGCCTTTTTCAGGGCATCTTTGATCAGTTCTGCCGGCACTTCAAAATGTCTGCATACTGAGATCGCAGTCAGAGAATTGTAGACGCTGAACGTTCCCGGAATGTCGATTTCAACATCAAAATCCATCACTCCTGCTACATGATATGCCACTCCCAGATATCCCGGTCTAGATACCAACTGCACATTCTCTGCACGCAGATCTGCCTTTTCCGAAAATCCAAAGGTCTCCACTTTACAGGTTGCACCTGAGAAAACATCCTCAAAATATTTATCATCCACATTCGCAATTCCCAGTCTGCACTGCTTGAACAGAAGTCCCTTACATCTCTTATAATCTTCAAAATCTTTATGTTCATTCGGCCGATATGATCTCTTCCGAGATTCGTAAAAATACCGATCTCAAACGGAATCCCTGCTGTCCTGTGGAGCATCAGTCCCTGCGAAGACACCTCCATGACCACGCAGTCACATCCTTCTTTTACCATCTCTGCAAAATACTGATGGATCGTATAGGACTCCGGTGTCGTATTGGCTGCAGGGATCTTTTTCTCTCCGATGATCGCCTCGATCGTTCCGATCAGTCCGACCTTATGTCCTGTCTCCTCCAGAATAGACTTGATCATATAAGTGGTCGTCGTCTTTCCCTTTGTACCGGTAATTCCCACAATCTTCAGCTTCTCTGCCGGATACCCAAAATACGCTGCTGACATCAGTGCCAGTGCATATCTCGTATCTTCGACTTTAATGACCGTCACATCTGCCGGCACTTCCACATCTTTCTCCACAACGACTGCAGCCGCTCCTTTTTCTGCAACTTCTGCCGCATACTTATGACCGTCTGACACTGCACCGCTGATGCAGACAAAGACAGACCCGTTCTCTACTTTTCTTGAATCATTGATCAAGGTTGTCACTTCCGTTTCTGCACTTCCCTGAACCACTTTATATTCCAATCGCTCCAATAATGTATCTAATCTCACAACGCTTCCCTCCTTGCATAGACTTTCACTGCTATAGCATAACATAATTTTTCTTTATGTGCCACTTTTTCTCCTGCCTCTGCTGCCCACACTGCCTGTGCCGGGCAATGCATTTTTCTGCTCTCACTTTTTCTTCGGACGGTACAGAGTTCCTTTTATAACAGTATCTTTCCCAAAACGGCTGTTCAATTCCTCCAGTGCCGCTTTCAGTTTCTTATGCTTTTCATCCGGTTCTTCCGGTGGCTTCAGGTCAAACAGGGTCAACTGCTCCGGTGCGGACTCTTCCACCAACTTAGAAGTCCTGATCCCCAGCAGTCTTACCGGCTCTCCGCTCCATAACTCCTGAAATAATTTCCCCGCCTTTTCAAGCAGTACCTCCGGCTGTGCGGACGGCTTTTCCAGCTGCATCTGATGCGATGCATTCCGAAAATCAAAATACCGGATCTCCACACTGAGCATTCCGGCTTTTTTTCCCTGCTTTCTTCAATCTTATGCCGACACTCTCTGCCAGATTCTTCAGCACTTTTTCTGCTTCTTCATAGGTGACTGCATCTTCCGCCAGTGTCGTTGAATTTCCGATTCCTTTTTGCCTCATCCGGTACAGACTGCACTTGATCATCTCCGATCCCGTTGGCGAACTCCCACAGCATACGCCCATGACTTTTCAGATGAAGCTCGATCAGTCCTCCTCTGACCTTGCCAGGTCACCGATCGTATTTATCTCCAGCTTTTTCAGTATTTCCACACTGGATCTGCCTGCCATATACAGCTCACTGACCGGAAGCGGCCACATCTTCTGCCGGATCTCATCCGGGAAAAGGGTATGCGTCTTATCCGGTTTTTCAGAATCCGAAGCCATCTTTGCCAGCAGCTTATTCGCTGAAATACCGATATTCACCGTAAAACCAAACTTCCTCTTCACACCCCCCTGATCCATTCAGCTCCCGCCTGCGGAGACGGAAATCTGTCTGCGATCTCCGTAAAATCCATATAACATTCATCCACACTGACCTGCTCAATCTCCTCCGTAAATGAACGCAGATACTCCATCAGTCTCTGGCTCTTCTCATGATACATTTTATGATCCGGTGCTCTCATGATAAGATTCGGGCATTTCCGGAATGCATTTACAACCGGTTTCCCCCGTCCTGATCCCGTACTTTTTTTGCCGACGGAGACTTTGCAAGGACAACCCCGTGACGGGACTTCTGATCCCCGCCAATGATCGCAGGAATCTGCCGGAGATCTACTTTCCCCCATTTTTCAGCTCCTCTACTGCCGTCCAGCTTAAATATGCAGAATTTACATCAATATGAAAAATTATTTTCCGCATAGAATGCTCCCCTTTTATATGATAGTCAGATATCTTTCATTTCTTGTATACATTAAAAATCCCCGTGATACAGTACTTTTATTGTACCATACCACGGGGGGCTTTTCATCTCTTTCTTCTTTGCTCTCTTCCGACTATCAATTTATGCCGTCCAGCTTATCCCTGCTTTACCACAGCCTCCAGTTTTCCATCTCTGACATCGATCAGAATTGTATCACCCCGACCGACATTTCCTGCAAGGATCAGTCTTGCTGCAAGCGTCTCCACATTTTTCTGCAGATACCGCTTCAGTGGTCTTGCACCATACATCGGATCGTATCCGCCTTCCACTACAAAATCTTTTGCAGCTTCTGTCAGTTCGATCTGAAGTTCTTTTTCTTCCAGCCGACGGTTTACATCTTTGACCAGCAGATCAATAATCGAGCGGATATTGGTCTTCGTCAGTGGCTTGAACATAATGATCTCATCCAACCGGTTCAGAAATTCCGGTCTGAAATGAGCTTTCAGGTCATTCATTGTCATTTCCTGACACTGTTCGTCAATAGATCCGTCTTCTTTGATGCCCTCCAACAGATAATTTGCTCCGATATTGGAGGTCATGATCAGGATCGTATTCTTGAAATCGACCGTGCGTCCCTGAGAATCTGTGATTCGTCCGTCATCCAGTACCTGGAGCAGCACGTTGAACACATCCGGATGGGCCTTCTCGATTTCATCGAAAAGAACAACGGAATAAGGTTTTCTCCTCACGGCTTCGGTCAGCTGGCCGCCTTCCTCATAACCCACATATCCCGGAGGCGCCCCGATCAGTCGGGATACGGAATATTTCTCCATATACTCACTCATGTCAATACGGACCATATTATTCTCATCGTCGAACAGACTCTGAGCAAGTGCTTTTGCAAGTTCCGTCTTACCGACTCCGGTCCACCAAGGAACAGGAACGAACCGATAGGCTTGCTGGGATCCTTGATTCCGGCCTTGGAACGGATAATAGCCTCCGTTACAAGTTCTACGCCTTCGTCCTGACCAACCACACGCTTATGCAGTTCATCTGCAAGATGGAGCGTCTTATTTCTCTCACTTTCATTTAATTTTGCTACCGGAATACCCGTCCATCTTGAAACGATTCGTCCGATTTCTTCATCTGTCACCGCTTCATGCACAAGGGAAAGATCTTTGGCTTTCACCCGTTCTTCCTCTTCTTCCAACTGCTTCTGCAATTGTGGGAGTTTTCCATATTGCAGTTCTGCCGCCTTATTCAGATCATATTCTCTCTGTGCTTTCTGAATTTCCTTATTGACCTGCTCGATCTCCTCACGGATCTTCTGAACATGCTCAACCGATTTCTTTTCATTCTCCCACTGGACTTTCTTACCTGCATACTGCTCTTTCAGTTCTGCCAGCTCTTCCTGCAGATGCTCCAGCCGTTCTTTACTCAGACGGTCTTCTTCTTTTTCAATGCAGACTCTTCAATTTCCATCTGCATTACACGCCGACGCAGTTCATCCAATTCTGTCGGCATGGAATCAAGTTCTGTCTTGATCAATGCACACGCTTCATCCACAAGATCGATTGCCTTATCCGGCAGGAAACGGTCTGAAATATAACGGTTGGATAGTGTAACTGCAGCTACCAATGCACTGTCGGTAATCTTTACTCCATGGAAAACTTCATACCTTTCTTTCAATCCTCTTAAGATTGAAATGGCATCTTCCACGGTCGGCTCATCTACGAGAACCGGCTGAAAACGACGTTCCAGTGCCGCATCCTTTTCAATATATTTCCGATATTCATCCAGTGTCGTTGCTCCCGATACAGTGCAGCTCTCCTCTTGCCAGCATCGGCTTTAACATATTTCCAGCATCCATAGCACCGTCTGTCTTACCTGCACCAACAATCGTATGCAGTTCGTCAATGAAAAGGATAATCTTTCCATCACTATTTTTTACTTCCTCAAGAACGGCTTTCAGACGCTCTTCAAATTCTCCCCGGTACTTTGCACCTGCGACCAATGCTCCCATATCCAATGAGAAGATTGTCTTGTCCTTCAGTCCTTCCGGTACATCTCCGCTGACGATCCGCTGTGCAAGTCCTTCTACAACTGCCGTCTTACCTACACCAGGCTCACCGATCAGCACCGGATTATTTTTTGTTTTTCTGGAAAGAATACGGATCACATTACGGATTTCCGCATCTCGTCCGATCACCGGATCCAGCTTCTGATTTCTGGCTTTTTCCACCAGATCCTGGCCATATTTATTTAACGTATCATAGGTTGCCTCGGGATTATCACTTGTGACTCTCTGATTTCCCCGCACGGTAGAAAGAGCCTGCAAGAATCCTTCCCGGCTGATACCAAATTCCCGGAATAATTCTTTCATCTCACGACTCGCATACTTCATCATAGCAAGGAACAGATGCTCGACAGACACATATTCATCCCCCATCTGCTTTTGCTCATCTTCTGCATGGATCAGAACGTTATTCAGATCCTGACCGACATAAGCCTTTGCCTCCTGGACTTTCGTTCTTTTTTCCAATCGCCTGCTCTACACGGTTTACGAAAAGCTGACTCTGGATACTCATTTTTTCAAGCAATTTTAAAATCAGACTGTCATCCTGCGTCAGCAACGCATACAGCAGATGCTCCTGTGCCAGTTCCTGATTGCCATTATCTGCGGCAATCTTCTCGCAATTCTGAACAGCCTGCAAAGAATTCTGCGTAAATTTATTAATATTCATAGTCTTTCCCTCCTTTGAACCACAAGCTTTCTCCACGAAACTCTTCTTTCAGATGATCTGCGGAGTCTTTCTTTTTCGTGTTCTAGTAGAAATATAGCACGTATTGTTAGCACTGTAAAGAGTTGAGTGCTAATTTTTTAAAAATTTTTGATGTCAGGGTCAAAGGTCTGAAACCACGTGTGCTTGCACACTGGTGGTAGAATGACCTTGAGACCCGCCCCTGATATGCGAATAGCGGGTAGGATTGTGGGAGTGCGTAGCACGAAACAATCCGTTGGCATCATTGTTGGGGGCTTTTGACCCCAACATCATATTTTTATAAAGCACATTTTCCTGGACTTCATAATGAGCCTGTCAGCACAGAGGGATTAGACTATCTACGCATTCAGGGCAGCGACCACTGGGTTGTTACTATGAAGGCAGATGATCCTCTTTCACAAAAAAAGGATCTGCTCGGTCTTCCGCTGATTCTCCCGGAACGTACCACAATCCAAAGTGAATTAGCCAACTGGTTTGGCAATGATTTTGATAAACTGGACATTATATTTACCAGCAATCTCGGCACAAATGCCGGAGTGATGGCTCTTCACGGACTGGGATTTCTTTTCTGCTGCTTTTTATTTTTATTACTTTCTTTTTTTTTTTCTTTGAATAAATCCAGTAAAACCCGGCTGAACATGCCATATAGATGGCCCTCAATTCCTACAGAGATCCGAAATTCCGTTGAATGAATATTCTGAATATTCATTCCCATGATCGGGAATGTAAATAAATGAGGCAGAAGTCCCAGCATACTTCCGGCAAAATAGACTTTATAATCAATTCCAATTGCCCCAAGATACAGGCTCAGGACATCACTCGGTATTTTTCCGATCACCCGAAGAAGAAATGTCAGTATGAACCCATTTCCTGTACAGATCTCTTTTAACTTCTCCGTCTTCGGATACTTCTTCATAATCGAACTGACCATCGTACCGCCACCTTTTTTCCCTATGAGCCGGGGAAGTGTAACCATGATGGCAGCACCGCAGAAATTCACGGCAATGGCAAATTTCATTGAAAGATCATTCCGCTTACCGCAAAAAGCAGACCGGAATAAATAACGACACTGACGCTTTTTACAGCAAACAGTCCCATCATCATAAAGAATGCTGCCAATAAATTTCCGGGTGTATGGTTCAGGATCTGCTCAGTTGTCAGTTCTTTTCTAAAATAAAAGCATCCTGCAATAATGATACACCACACAATCAGTAATCCGGTCTTCTGCCATTTTTTCATTCCGGTTTCCTCACTTTCTAATTATTTTTTTTTCTTTTCTGCGAAATGATCAGTCCCACCAGTATCAAGATCGAACCTGAAACGGATGCGACGGTCATTTTCTCATCCAATACAAACATTGATAATACTACCGTCACGACAGGGGAAACATAGATATATACACTGGTCTTGACGGCTCCAATCCATTTTGTTGATAAATTCCAGAGGAAAAATCCAACAGCACTTGCACCGACACCGAGGAACAGAAAATTGAGATTACTTCCGGTCGTTTCAATGCGTCCATATCCCACATCGCATGCTGCGAAATAAGCACCGGAATCAGAAAAATAATTCCATAAAAGTAAATTCTTCTTGTTACCGCAGCCGTTGGATAATTCCACTCTTCAATCTTTTAACAGTCGCAGAATACAATCCCCAGGAAATCATTGCAAGAAAAGCGAGGAAATTACCTGCCGGATTTAAATTCAGGCTTTTCTGCCCGTTCAGGCTGATCAAAATAATTCCGGTTATGGCGATCACAAATCCTATAAAAAAGTTTCTTCCCGGTCGTTCACTTTTAAAGAAAATTCCAACCATAACCGCAACAAAAAACGGTGCACATGCAACAATAATTCCTACATTGGATGCATAAGTCATCGTTAATGCAGTATTTTCCATCATGAAATACATCACAATCCCAAAGAAACCTGCAGCCGCAAATCCCAGTTCTCTCTTCTTATCTGCAACTTTTAGACGGTGCGGGAAGAAAATCCACAATGCCAAAAATGCAAGTACCGCTCTTGTGAACAGGATTTCCACAGGAAGGAAATATTTCAACAATACTTTTGTCGATACAAAAGTTGCTCCCCACATGATCTGCGTTCCACATGCCAGTATATGCCCTGTTACTTTTTTTCTTTCGTCTGTCATCTGCAATTTTTCCCGCCTTTTTCCTATAATATAGATGTCGGGGTCAAAAGCCCCCCGACTTTGATGCCCACGGATTACTCCGTGCTACGCACCCCACAATCCTACATCATAATATATGCTCTGAATAAAAGAAAAAACCTTCAAAAGTCTTCCGTTACATAACCGAAGACTTTCAAAGGTATAAAAATAAGCGGGTGATGGGAATCGAACCCACGTATCCAGCTTGGAAGGCTGGTGTTCTACCATTGAACTACACCCGCGTGTCAAACACAAATAATATATTACCATACTTTTCAAAAATTGCAAGTGCTAATTTTATTTTTTTTTCGATTTTTTTGCAATTTTTAATCATTCTATAGGTAGGCAGACAGTTCTCTACCAAAAGCCGGTTTCGTACCAGCCTCTGCTTTTTCGGCACAGGAACTGTCTGCCATTTTACTGCTGATTCACAGGCTGCCCTTTTTTTTCACTTTTCACTGTATGATCCGGCTTTGCGACACCAGGCTCTCCAGAAATAAAAAATATGCTCCTTCCATTTCTACAGATTTTTTTACATACAACGCCCGGATTGCATTCAAAACTGCAATCACCATAACACCTACGTCCGCAAAGATTGCAACCCACATATTCGCAATACCGATTGCACCGAGGATCAGACAGATTGCCTTGATCGTCAATGCAAAGATGATATTCTGATAGACAATGCGGATACATTTCTTTGAAATTTTGATTGCTTTTACAATCTTCAGTGGATCATCATCCATCAAAACAATATCTGCCGCCTCAATGGCTGCATCTGAACCCATGGCTCCCATGGCAATTCCGATATCAGCCCTGCCAAGTACCGGAGCATCATTGATTCCATCTCCAACAAATGCCAGCTTCGCCTTTTTCCGGTTTTTCAGCCAGCAGTCTTTCCACCTGGGCTACCTTGTCAGACGGAAGAAGTTCACTGTAAACCTCATCCAGTCCCAGCTTTTCTGCTACCTGGTCTGCTACACGCTTCGCATCACCAGTCAGCATTACTGCCTTCTCGATTCCGGCAGATTTCAATGCTCTGATTGGCTGCTCTTTGGATGTCGGTTTCTCCACATCAGAAATGAGAATATGCCCCATATATTTTCCGTCAATCGCAATATGGATGATCGTTCCTGCACTGTGGCACGCAATCGGAGTGATTCCAAGCCGCTTCATCAGTTTATCATTTCCTGCAGCAACAAGCTTTCCGTCCACCTTTGCGGTCACACCATTTCCGCTGATCTCCTCAATTTCGGATACTCTCGTCCTGTCGATCTCTTTTTCCATAAGCACGCTGGATGCTCCTGCTGATCGGATGAGAGGATGCACTCTCTGCCAGTGCCGCATATTCCAGAAGCTTCTCTTCTTCCATTTCACTATGATGAACACCATTTACCTCAAATACGCCTTTGGTCAGTGTACCGGTCTTGTCAAATACAACATATTTTGTCTGAGACATTGCCTCAAGATAATTTGATCCCTTCACCAGCACACCTTCGTGACTCGCTCCACCGATTCCGGCAAAGAAACTCAGCGGAATACTGATGACCAATGCACACGGGCAACTGATTACAAGGAATGTCAACGCACGATAAATCCACATAGCCCACTGCGGGGCTGCTCCCATCGCCAGCATACGGACTAACGGAGGAATGATTGCCAGTGCCAATGCCCCATAGCACACTACCGGGGTATAATATTTTGCAAACTTTGAAATAAAGTCCTCGGATCTGGATTTTCTTGAAGTTGAATTTTCTACCAGTTCCAAAATCTTAGAAACAGTAGACTCTCCAAATTCTTTTTTATTGTCCGTATCTTCAGCACTCCGGTCATATTGATACATCCACTGATGATCTCATCTCCCACTTTTGTCTCACGCGGAAGACTTTCTCCGGTCAAAGCACTTGTATTCAATGTTGAAGTTCCCTCTATGACTATTCCATCAATCGGAACTTTCTCTCCCGGCTGAACAACGATCACTGTGCCGATTTCTACTTCATCTGGATCTACCTTTTCCAACTTTCCATCCTGCTCTATGTTTGCATAATCCGGACGGATATCCATCAGTTCACTGATATTTCTCCGGCTCTTTCCAACTGCATAACTCTGGAATAACTCCCCGATCTGATAGAACAACATAACCGCTACCGCCCGTTGAAATTTCCCGATCGGTCATAAATTGCAATGGCGATCGCTCCGATTGTAGCAACTGCCATCAGAAAGTTCTCGTCAAATACCTGTCGGTTAAGGATTCCTTTTCCCGCTTTTTTTTCAGAATATCATAACCGATAACCAGGTATGGGATCAGGAAAAGAATCATCCGCAAAATTCCCTTTACCGGTATAAAATTCAGTGCAATCAGCAGTACTGCTGCAATGATAATACGGATCAGCATCTTTTTCTGCTTCTTCGTCATAAACCTTCACTCCTTTTTATTCTCTTATCTTACAGATAAATCTCGCAATCATCTTCTACTTTTTTGCAGTTTTTGAGGACATCTTTCATAACTGCCTTTACATCCTGTTCTTCCTCAAACTCCACGATCATTTTCTGAGTCATAAAATTAACTGTTGCAGTCTTGACACCTGCAGTCTTGTTTGCAGCTTGCTCCATCTTATTTGCACAATTTGCACAGTCTACATCGATTTTGTAAGTCTTTTTCATAGTTCCGTCTCCTTTTTCAATCAGAATATCTTTTAGGGGTATCAATTAAATATTTGTTTAATTGTTATATCTTCATTATACAAATCAGGAGGGAAATGTCAAAGGGAAATTTGTATTTGTTGGAATGATACGCTTGTAAAAAGCAAAAGACCTCTTTATGGCGAAGCGGACGCGGAAATCAGAGATATTCCTTCGCAGTGCAGGCCCGCTTTACCTCAGCCCGTTGACCGTTTGTAACTCGAAAGTGGAAATCTTCGTGCAATGGCACTCGATTTACTTTCTCTAACAAACGCTGCAAAGTGTCTTCGGAACGCTCCTGCTAATGCACCTGCTTAGGAACACCCTGCTTTCCGCTGACCATCTCGATAAAAGTTTTTAGCTCCACAGCGTATCCACCCAACAATGCAAATTTAAAAAGAATAGAAAAAAGCCGGATGGCTATTGACTAAGATATTCGATCATAAATATCAGATAATAGATATTGTATTTAATATGATGTCAGGATCAAAAGGTCTGAAACCACGTGTGCTTGCACACAGGTGGTAGAATGACCTTGAGACCCACCCGATATGAGCATAAAAGTGGGGCGTAAGCACCAGGATATGCGAATAGCGGGTAGGATTGTGGGAGTGCGTAGCACAGGAAACAATCCGTTGGCATCATTGTTGGGGGCTTTTGACCCCAACATCTTTAATATTTGACTAATCATTCATCTTAGTTGATAGCCTTCCGGCTCTTTATTTCTTATTGAAATTTCGTATTGTTGAGAGAAAATGTCCCGGTACGAGGAACTCTTTCTGACTTGAAAAGCCTAATATCCACACTTGTTGTTGCGTGAGCAGTGCATTGACAGGGAGCGTTCCGAAGACACTTTGCCCAACTTGTTAAGGAACGTAAACAGGAGTGCTTGCTCTGCACGAGTGTTTCCACATTCCTGTTACAAGTTGTCAACGGGCTGAGGTAAAGCGGGTCCTGCACTTCGATGCAACAACAAGTGTGGATATGGACGCTCTTCTGTCAGAAACACTTCTTGCTGTCGCGATATTTTCACCCCAACAACTACAAATTTCTCCCCTCTTGACATCTTATGATAAAATAGAACTAACAGCTTTTTACATCTTGAGAAATTTTTTTTTATTAAGAACAGGAGGCTTTTTATGCCAGGACATATTCTTCCCCACAGCCACGGTGAATCTATGAATACCGAACATATTCTTCATGTAATCTCTCAGACAGATAATTTTCAGACCGTTGCAGAATCTTTTTTTAAAATTCTCGGAGATCCGACCCGTATCCGTATTTTCTGGATGCTCTGCCATTGCGAAGAATGTGTCATTAACATTTCCGCTATGATGGATATGAGCAGTCCTGCTGTCTCTCATCATTTGCGTCAGCTTAAAAACGCCGGACTGATCGTCAGCCGGCGTGAGGAAAAAGAAGTGTATTATAAAGCGGCCGACACAGAACAGAGCCGACTGCTGCATATTATGATCGAACAAGTATTAAAAATCACCTGTCCGGGGAACTGATCGCAGTCCCCGGATTTTCCATTTTATTTCGTTTCTATTTGATTTTTAAATTTTTCTGCTTATTTTTTCGGCTTTTTCCTGATTTCACTGTATTTCCCGCAACCCATAAAATACTTCCTGCTACGATACAGAAATCTCCTACATTGTATGTCAGTCGGTCGAATTTTTTATTTTTCTGTCTGATTCTATATAATCTACCACATAACCTCTTCGGAATCTGTCCCATGTATTACTCCACGCACCTGCAGCGGTCAGAGTCAGCCCAAGCTTTTCCAGTATTCTTCCTTTTCCTGCACCGACAACAGCTCCTGCTCCTGTTACCACAGTTGTCACTGCAAGGGAAAGTTTTTTACTTCTTCCGGACATTCTGATAAAAGTTCAAATCCTACCCCCCTGGTTATGTACTCTCCGAAGCACGATCCTGCCGGTCAGCTTTTTCTCTGTTCCGGGCTGCAAATTCTCTTCTGTATAATTTTTCAGACTTTCATCTAACAGAAATATTCCTGCACCGACAAGCGGTAAAAAGAACTTTTTTCATCACCGGATCCTACTCCCTTACAAGAACTTTTACGATTTCTCCAAGATACATCGTATGATAATCTTTCTGAGGATACCATTTTGCATCCGATTCATCTACCGTGAAAAATTCCGGCTTCATTGGCTGTGCATACAATTTTCTGCATACAAATACCAGATCCGCCTCCTCATATGTTGTCGTTCCTTCCACATAATACGGTGTCAGTCCCGCCTCTTTATCTTTATCACAGTCACGTCCCGATTTTGTACCGCACAGGTTCAACGCTTTTCTGTACTCTTCTTGAAAGAAGGAAAGTGTATACATATCCTCTGCATCCACAAATTCTTTCGTGTATCTCTGAGGACGGATATATGCAGTAGCCACATTCATTCCCCACATAATACCAACGCCACCCCAACTTGCAGTCATCGTATTGTGCTTTTCTTCATTTCCCGCCGTGATCAGCATCCATTCTTTTCCAATCTTTGTAAACGGATTAAATGTAAGGTCTTCAATCTTTACTTCTTTCAGTGCCATTTTATTTCCTCCTTGCAAGACAGCGTTACTGTCCATAATCTGCTGTGACCAGTAACGCTGTTCTTTCTATACTATATTTGTTCTATTATTTCATAATCACTCTGCGGAAATTTTTCTTTCCTTTTTTGACGATCTTGCCTTCGCCTTCAAAATCAGCCGGAACATACGCTGTCGCAATATCTGTGATCTTCTCTCCCTCCACAGATACACCCCCTGAGTTACAGCACGTCTGGCCTCGGATCTGGATGATGCCTGTCCGCCTTTCACAAGAACCGCAAGGATATCAATCTTTCCATCCGGAAATCTCCCTCTTCCAGTTCCGTTGTCGGCATATTATCAGCATTTCCCTGACTGAACAATGCTCTTGCACTTTCCTGTGCTTTCTTCGCTTCTTCTTCACCGTGAACCAGCTTTGTCAGTTCATATGCAAGGATCTCCTTTGCCGTATTAAGCTGTGCACCTTCCCATGCATCCATCTTATCAATCTCTTCCAGTGGAAGGAATGTCAGCATACGGATACATTTCAGTACATCTGCATCTCCGACATTTCTCCAGTACTGATAGAAATCAAACGGAGAAGTCTTCTCAGGATCCAGCCATACCGCTCCGGACTGTGTCTTGCCCATCTTCTTTCCCTCGGAGTTGAGAAGCAGTGTGATCGTCATCGCACTTGCGTCTTTTCCAAGCTTACGACGGATCAGCTCTGTACCTGCCAGCATATTGCTCCACTGGTCATCTCCGCCAAACTCCAGATTACAGCCATAGTTCTGGAACAGTTCGTAGAAATCATATGCCTGCATGATCATGTAGTTAAACTCAAGGAAACTGAGTCCTTTTTCCATTCTCTGTTTGTAACACTCTGCGGTCAGCATTCTGTTGACTGAGAAATGCGGTCCGATCTCCCGAAGCACTTCAATATAGTTCAGATCCAGAAGCCAGTCAGCATTATTAACCATCAGCGCCTTGCCTTCTGAAAAATCGATAAAAGCGGCTCATCTGTTTCTTAAAGCAGTCACAGTTATGCTGGATCTGCTCCGGTGTCATCATACTTCTCATATCAGATCTTCCTGAAGGATCTCCGATATAACCTGTACCTCCACCGATCAGTGCAATCGGTTTATTTCCAGCCTCCTGAAGACGCTTCATCAGACATAATGCCATAAAGTGTCCTACATGAAGACTATCCGCTGTCGGATCAAATCCGATATAAAATGTCGCCTTTCCGTTGTTCACCAAATCCCGGATACGCTCCTCATCTGTTACCTGTGCGATCAGGCCTCTTGCCTGAAGTTCTTCATAAATTCCCATGATCTTTTCTCCTCTTAAAGACTATAAAAAACGCCCTTACTGCATCTCGCAATAAGGACGAATCTCTCGTAATTACCACCTTAATTCGCTGACCTTTCTCTGTCAGCCTCTTTTTTTGTGCTATAACGTGCAAACTCCGTCGCAGCCTACTCTCCTGTCTGCATTTATCTTTTCCTCAAAATACAGTCGATTTCAATGCGAAGCTCCAAGATGTATTCGCTGACAGTCTTCCATGTCTTGCTCTCATCAGCCGGCAACTTTCTGTATATCCCTCTGTCCGTTACTTCTTCTCTTCACAGCCTTCTTTTATTATCTGATTATATTCGGACATTCCCATGTCCATTCCTTTCAGATATTAGACTATCTCATCCCTTTTGTCAAGACCGGAAATATTCTTTAAGACTTTCACAGCCTCCCGGACTGCTTCTTCGTCTGTCTGCCAGATTTCAAATTCACTCATACCAGGCATCCCCATTGGGACTCCTTGCCTTCTAAACTCCATTCTGCTTTCTTTCACAATCTTTCCTGACATATGAAATGTTTTCAGTCCGGCATATTCACTCAGCTTGCTGATCACCCCCGGATTGATTCCTGCTCCTGCAAGGATTTCGATCCTGCCTTTTCGCTCTTTCTTTCAGCTCTTTCAACATTTCTCTTCCATTCCATGCAGAATCTTTCTGTCCGCTGGTCAGGATCGTATCGATCCCAAGGCTGACACATTGTTCCAGCGTTTCATATGGATCTTTACACATACATCAAAGGCCCGGTGCATCGTCACTTTCATATCTCCTGAAATCCTGACCAGCTCTTCCATCTGCTCTACATTCATTGTCCCATCCGGTCTTAAAATTCCAATCACAACTCCGTCTGCTCCGAATTCCCGTTACATCTGAACCTCTTCTTTCAACATTTCAAACTCATATTCATCATAACAGAAATCACCGAATCTCGGACGCAGAAGAGTCCTGATCTCCAGGTCTGTATTTGCCCGTACACCTTTAAATAATGCAGGATCCGGTGACAGCCCTCCGATCACCAGACCGGAACAAAGCTCAATCCGCTTCGCTCCGCCTTTTTGTGCTGCTACCGCTGATGCTACACTGTCAGTACAGATTTCCAAAGTATATTTCATCACATTTGGTCTCTTTCTGCTTTTACATTTTCACTGCTTTATCCACATTTTACATCAATTTCCCTTCCTTTTTTCCCCCCCGGTCTTTTCTTTTTCTTCCAATTATATAGAAAAGTTTCTTGAACTCATCAGCTACGAACTGTACTTTCATTCCAACGATTACCTGAACTGCAGTTTTGGAAGGACGGATAACACCTGCTACTCCGGCAGATTTAATCTTCTTCTCATCAACCTTAGTATAATCGTTGATTTCAAGACGAAGTCTTGTAATGCAGTTATCGATAGACTTAACGTTCTCTTTTCCGCCAACACCTTCAAGAATGATCTTAGCTACTTCTGTGAAGTCATCGTTAGAAAGAACTGCTGTCTCATCGTTTCATCATCATCCTCACGACCAGGTGTCTTCAGGTCGAATTTCACGATTGCGAAACGGAATACTACATAGAATACTACGAATGCTGCAATACCAAGCGGAATGATCAGCCATGTTTTCTGAGCAGCCGGAAGGGATGCTGAGAACAAGTCTGTCGCACCTGCTGAGAAACTGAATCCGGCACGGAATCCAACCAATGTTGTAATTGTTACGAAAGATACCATACAGTAATGCGTAGATTACATACAGAACTGTGCAAGGAACATGAAACCGAACTCGAATGGCTCTGTAACACCGCAGACAAATGCTGCGATTGCTGCTGAAGCAACAAGACCGATAGCAACTGCTTTCTTCTTGCAGGTTTTGCTGTATGTACCATAGCAAGCGCAGCACCAGGATACCGAACATCATACATGGGAAGAATCCTGACATGTACATACCAAGGCTCCATGTAACATCTGCAGATGTCTCGCCAGCCCAGAAGTGAGACAGATCTCCAAGTCCGATTGTATCGAACCAGAATACGTTGTTCAGTGCGTGGTGCAGACCGAATGGGATCAGCAGTCTGTTAAAGAATGCATAGAGACCAGCTCCAACAGCATCCAAGTCCTTCGATACCTTTTCCAAGTGCAACCAGTGCTCCGAAAATAACAGGCCATACAAAAGAAAAGAACTGCAGATGCAACGATGGAAACCAGTCCGGCTACGATCGCTACGCAACGTTTCCGCTGAAGAATGACAGCCAGTCAGGAAGTTGTGCACTTTTAAATCTGTTGTAGCAAAGATCCGATGATACCTGCGATGATACCGATGAACGGGTTCTGGATTTTGCTGAATGCGATAATGTTTGTAGTTTCTTCCAGTGTTCTTAATAACTGAAACGTGTTCCTGTAGACAGAAGGTTTGTGATCATCAGCCAGGAAGCAAGAGCTGCAACACCAGCTGTACCATCATTATCATCTGCCATACCAACACCAACACCAATTGCAAAAAGAATTGCCATATTGTCAATCAAAGACCGCCTGCTTTAACAAGAAAGAATCCAATCTGCTGAACAATACCTGTGATGTCACCACCCTGCATTGTAGCCGAGCAAAGTGCATATCCGATACCCATAAGGATACCACAGATAGGAAGACAAGCAACAGGCAGCATAAGAGCTTTTACCTAATTTCTGTAAAAATTTCATTTTTTCCTCCTTCTCAAAAATCTCTCATTGCTGAATCCCTTTTATCTATTTTAACCGGTCATAATTCCGGTCAAAATCTAAATTGTACACTGCTTTCAGGCAACAGCCACGCCTATTTTTTCAATAATGACTGCGTCATCTCCGGCTTCTACATCTTTACCGGTCACACCCTCTACTGATGCATAATCCATTGTATTGCAGACAAGCATCGGAGTGATCGTATCATATCCTGCAGCCTTTACCTTATCAAGATCAACCTCTAAGAGAAGATCTCCCTTCTTAACTTTGTCACCTGCTTTTACGTGACCTGTAAATCCTTCTCCGTTCATCTTGACTGTATCAAGACCTACATGGATCAGAATCTCTGTTCCTTCTTCAGATACAAGACTGACTGCATGGAGCGTATCAAATACCATTCCGATCTCACCATCTGCCGGAGCATAAATCTTTCCTTCTGCCGGAATGACTGCCATTCCTTTTCCAAGCATCTCCTCTGCAAAAGTCGGATCATTGACCTCTGAAAGAGGTACTGCCTTTCCCTTTACCGGAGCTCCGAGAATCATTTTATTATCCTTTTTTCTTAAAAAGTCCACCAAACATTTACATTTCCTCCTGCTTTTTATCTTCTATTTTTTATATTGATTGCATTTTTATTCTTCTGCCATCGTAATCCTTCGTATGTGGATCGCAAGATACATCACTTCTTCTCCGGATAATCTGCACTCTGCGGTCTTTTTCTATATAATCCGCTACTTTTCTTACTGCAGGCAAATTCTTTCGGATACTTTTGGCTGATCATGTCCGCCAGATCACTTTCTTCGTCCGGCAGAAGCTCTTTCCTGTAAACTCTCTGAAGCAGAAATTTCATATGAGTAATAAACCGCTCATAATGAAGCGTCCCTTCATCCAGCTTGATACCAAGCTCCCTCGTCACGATCTCCAGAATTTCTTTCATCTGATTCGGGAAACGTAACGCATCCCGGATATTGGTTATACTCTGCATTCACAAAATGAAGTGCAATAAACCCTGCCTCATCCTCCGGCAATTCTACCTTCAGACGCTCTTTGATCTGGGTAATCGCATATTTTCCGAGTTCATACTCCTGAGGATAAAACCTCTTGATCTCCCACAACAGTGCATTTTCAAGGTTGATCCCCTTTGCATATCTCGCAATCGCAAAATTAATATGATCCGTAAGCGTCACATAAATGCTCTGATTCAGCTTCAGCTTCAATGCACCTTTTGCATAAGAAATAATATCACTCGAGATCTTTGCATGCTCCAACGGGACTCCGGCAAGCAGCTCTTTAAACTGATCTGCCACGCTTCCGCTTTCGATCCTGAAAATCTTTTTCTATCTTATCTTCAGGGATCTTTGCTCCCGGTCTGCTTCCAAAACCGATCCCGCATCCCATGACTACGACTTCTCTTCCTATCTCATCAAAAGCTGAAACAATATTATTATTGATCACTTTTTCTATCGTCATACAACCGACCTTCCAAAATAACGTACCAACTCCGACACGCTTTTCATGTCTTACTGTTCCTTCTGCTAAATGCAACTCTTTCACCAGAAAACTTCCTGTGAAAATAAAAACCAGACCAACTGAACATACATCATCACCGTATGCTCATTGAATCTGGTTTTGCCTGCCTTACAGTAACAATCCGTTGACTTATTTCGTAACTTCAGTCTATCAAAAATCACCAGGAAAGTCAACCGATTATTTTATTTTATTTTTATACTATTTATATTTTTTTAATAAACATTCTCATTTAGTTGTCAGATTTTTTTACAATCTGCACTGAACTATATTGAAAATTATCTAGGTATCTTTGACAGTGCAGCCTTATCAGCAACGATCGTCACATCTCTGTGGAGCTGAAGGATAGAAGCCGGAACTTCCGGTGTTACCGGCCGAAAAATGCCTTTGCAACGATATCTGCCTTTCCTTCTCCATTAACAACCAGAAGGATCTTCTTTGCTTTCATGATCGTTCCAATTCCCATTGTATATGCCTGTCTCGGTACATCATCTGCGGATTCAAAGAAACGTTTATTTTTGCTCGATCGTGCTTTCTGTCAGATCTACGCAGTGAGTTGTTACAGCAAAGTCTGCTGCAGGCTCATTGAAACCGATGTGTCCATTATGTCCAAGTCCGAGAAGCTGGATATCAACTCCACCCATGGACTCGATCAGTGCTTCATATCTTGCACACTCTTTTCTCTGCATCTTCCTGAGTTCCGTCCGGTACATTTGTATTCTCTAACTTAATATTTACACGGTCAAATAAATGCTTATGCATGAAATAATAATAGCTCTGGTCATTGTCACGGGTCAGTCCTCTGTACTCGTCAAGATTTACTGTTCTTACCTGAGAGAAATCAACATCTCCTTTATTATACCAGTCTACTAACTGATCGTATGTTCCGATCGGTGTAGAACCTGTTGCCAGACCCAGTACACAATCCGGCTTGATAATAACCTGTGCGGAAATAATATTAGCAGCCTGTCTGCTCATCTCCTGATAGTCTTTTGTCTCATAAATCTTCATCTTTTTTTCCTCCTCAGCTCTGACTTGTCTCATCATAATTAGATTCTTTGCAAATACCGGACCTGACTTCTTATATCCAATCCTTCTTATCCGGCAGATATCGTTCTGCACTGTCAGATAAAAGAAAACCAGACTTTCAGTCCATAAAGCAACCTTTATTTTCCGAAATCTGGTTTTGCCTTCTGATAAGTAACAATCCAGTATTTTCAACTACTGTTAATCTTAGCAGTGAAACGTTCTATTGTCAACACCTCTTTGACCTTTGTGGGAAAATGTTACCGCCTCTTTACTCCCTCAAATTCATACAGATATACATCCTCCAGCGTCGGGCTGACTTTCACTGCATCATATTTAACGGGACACTTGTCCGCAATCACCCGCACGATGATCTCGCCGTCTCTGCGGAACAGATTGCTGATTTCATATTCTTTCTTCACTTCCGCCAGTTCATCCCGGCTGATGCACAGTTCATAAACATGACCGTAAATCCTCTTTTGCAGATTTTCCGGGCTGTCCTGATCCACCAGTCTCCCGTTTTTCATTAATAAAATTTCTTTAGAAATAAATTCGATATCCGATACCACATGGGTTGCGATCAGTACAATCCTGTCTTCACTCAGATCTGAGATCAGGTTCCTGATCCTGATCCGCTCTTTCGGGTCAAGTCCGGCAGTCGGTTCATCCAGGATCAGAAATTTCCGGATCATTCAGCAATGCCTGCAGCAACAGCACCCGCTGCTTCATTCCACCTGAAAGTTCTTTCAGTTTCTTCTTTCTTACCTTTTGCAGATTCAGAAGTGGGAGCAGCTCGTCCATTCTTCTCTGGATGTCCCTGCTCTTCATCCCTTTCAGCGTTCCCATATAAGAAATAAAATGTGTAACCGTAAAGGTATCATAAAGCTGTTGCTGCTGCGGCATATATCCCATAATTTCCCGATAAGATGCCCCCAGGTTCAATATTTCCTCTCCATCATACAGGACGCTCCCGGAATCCCGCAGAAGATTATCCGTCAGAATATTCATCAGTGTACTTTTTTCCGGCTCCGTTGGGAAAGGATCCCGTAGATACCATTCTCAAATTCTGTTGTAAAGTTCCACAATGCTTTTTTTTTTCTTTCCATAACTTTTACACAGATCCTGTATCTTTAATTCCATATCGCCTGCCCCCTCTTCTTATAGACTCTGTGCAGAACGGTTCCTGCCGCCAATGGAAGGACGCCCAAAAAGACCAGTACCGTCAGTGCAAACTGCATTCCTCCTGACTGTAGCAGACGGTGTCCGTCCAGTAATGTATTGATGCTCCAGGAATGAATCATTCCAAGTCCACCCCATTCCATGACCAGCGTACCGCCAAATAACAGAACCGACAGGATCAGTGTCAGCATCGTATCTTTTAAGACTGCCGACAATGCTGTCACGCACAGGATCACCACATACAAAGTCCCCAGCTGCAACAAAAGCAAAAGTAACACATACGCCCACACCGGACAGTTAAAAACCGATGTCCCCGTAAATCCCATGGAACGGACTTTTGCCGTCCATCCTGTCAGTGGATAATTCTGAACGATCCGCATCACTACCGGTATCTTTACAAGAATGAACATAACCGTAGTGACTCCCGCTGCCACTCCAAGTTTTACCCGCAGAAGTGTTTCCCCGTCCTTTCTTCGTACTCTGCAGAAGATTCATCACCTTCAGGTCATATTCCATCCCAAGAAGTCCTGCAGCACTGTATACTGCCACAAGAACACAAAGCAACTCTCCGATCAGCCTTCCTTTCATGGAAATCTCTCCAAACAACTGCTCATATCCACCTTCATAGATCAGCTGCTGTTCGTCCGTTCCTGCTGCCCGGTTATTTTCCACCACATACTGAACCTGTTCATATGCTCTCATGAACCCACTGTACTGATACTGTATTTCCTCCTGCCGGCTGCTGATCTCCTCACTGCTCAGTCCGCACTGCTCCGGGGTCATGGAATAAATGTCATCATAACGTTTCTTTTCATTCTCAAAAGTTTCCAGTTTCTCCTGCGTCAGTTCTCCCTGTCCTTTGGTCATATAATATTTATAGTATTCTTCTTCCACGCTGTTCCATATCATCAGACCTCTTCCGAGAAGAATTGCTCCATACAATACTGCCACGCACACCCACACTGTCCGGTTCGTCAGAAAACTTTTGAAACTCTCATGCCATACCAGGCTGTCCGAAATAAAGCCTTTTTCTTCCGCTTCCTTCTTTTTTACCCCGGGCAGTCTTCCGGAGTTTTCTCCATAGTTTCTCTGTACCTCCCTGTCTGCCAGATTTTGTACCATATCTGTGGCTACAAAATGTGGTCAGATTCAGCACGATGAAAAAAGAAGCAGCAGACACGGCAGCACAATCGGAAAAATCCTCATTGCATTGACCGGATATTCAAAAAATCAAGATTATGATACTTCGTAAAAAGCGGATATATTTTGATATACTCCACAAGATTGATATACTTCAGTCCGTCCGCATAAGAGACTGACGGGAGCAGCACGGTCAGCAGATATTCTGCAACTGCTCCTGTGCTGATCGCAAGAATCGCTCCTGCCGGTGTCCCTGCCTTTTGTGCGATCCATATCATCAGCAATGCAGCTGCATAGCACACCACCAGTTTCAAAAGCAGATACATCCACAGATATTGCCCTGCTGTCAGTCTGAACGGGCTTTCATAAAACGCTGTCACTGACTGAAGGGGACGTGTGAGATTTCCAAACCATACTGATAGAAAATAAAAAAGATAATTACTTCCATATAGCAGCAGAACCAAAATCCCGTGATCCCTGCCATCACTCCCAGTTTTGCACCAATGACCTCTGCCCTGCCACGGCTGGCAGATCTCAATAATGGATACAATTTATTCTTTTTTCTCATCAAGGATCAGGAAATAAACTGCTGCCATCAACAGAATCGTCATGCACAGATCAGTAAAATCTGCCTTTGTTGCCTTTATAACACCATCCGACAGATCAAAGGAAAGCTTCGTGCCTTTCAGTTTCTCATAAGCCGCAGGAGTCACTTTTGCGTTTCTCCAGGCAAAGGTTCCTTCATCTGAGAAAATAGAACCTGACATTTTTGCACTTCTCTCTTTGATCTCCTCCAGATATTCGTCATATTTTTCTGTCTGAATCCATTCTCTCGAAAGCTTTTTAAATAATTCTTCTTCCATATACTGGTTGCCTGTATAGTGAGCATTTTTTTTCGCTTTCTGCTCTTCCAGCCATTGTCCTTTCGCTCCTTCCGGCTGCTCCTGAAAATCTATATAAAGCTGCCGGACAGAGGATGCCGGAAATTCCATCCGGATCTGCTCCGAAAGATTCCATAGATTAAATAACAAAAAATACTGCACATAAAAACCAAAAATAACGAAAAGAGAAAAACTTCTCCCATTCATATTTCAGATGCCGCATCCGCATCCCCTCCTCCCGCAACATCTCCTTTACCTTTTAATACTGAATCATTTGCTGCCGGTCATATTGCCGTCTTCATCCACCGGATTCTTGATTCCTGTATTCTTTTTCCACCATCCGGTTCCTGTGATCAGCATTGCAACGATACTGCCTGTTAAAACGAAAACTTTTCCCCATTTCTTCATCTCTAACACCTCTTTGTTTAATATCACCAACCAGTTACTGTCCGTTTATCGGATTTCCATTTTCGTCAACCAGTTCACCCATAGCTGTCATACGTGGATTTATCACATTTTTTATGACACTTTTCTCATTGACTAAATCCTCCCACTCCGTGTATGCCTGCCAGTCGACATTGTCCTGAAAACCATTGATTCAAAATCCTTTAAATACCAAAAGTACATTCCTTTCTCTGTTGCACATATCACATCATAGAAATGAGTCCCTGCAACCGGAAGTTGTTGTGGCATCGACAGTTCCTGTATTTTTCCATTATGATCCAGTAAGAACATCTTCTCTTCTCGCTCCTCAGTCCATGTTCTGACCCAGTACACGATTCCTTCCCCGGCATTTTCCACATAGGTCTGATCCTACAATATTCCCTCCGGCATTCTCCAGAATTTTCTCATTTTCAAGGCAAAGCTTATTTTTTCTACTGTCAATATCATATTGATAAAGATTTCTTTCTCCGCCCTCAATACTCAGATAATAAAAGCTGTTTTCATTTTCTTCAGGTAAAATCCGCTCATATCCACTTTGAAATAATTCAATCTGTTCCGATTCACATGACTCATAATCCAGCTTGTAAAATAAAGTTTCATCATCCTTGATCAAAGAATAAATCTGATATTCTTCCGTTCCTCCAAGTAATTGAAATCCCAGAGCGTCTTTACTTTCTACAGAATCTAACTGCGTTCCCTCAAAAGTATCTAAATTTAGTTTTTTCAATACTGAAATCCACTTCATATTTTCCTGGTCATCAACTTCAGGCATTGTTGCTACATAAAAAAAATGAATCTTTCGCAATTACGCCTTCATCAATGAACATATTAGAACTTTCCAGTTTTTTCTTTACCTTCCGGTTGCTCCCGTCTATATCAGAACTGTAGATTTCTTCATTTCCTTTTGAATCTTCACCGATTCCGAGCAGCTTCCCCTTATATGGAAACACTCTTGCCCCGTCAATCGCTGCATCACATTCTGTATCAGCATCTTCCGCTTTTGAAAGATGCCTGCAGTCCGGTTTATTGCAGACCGGAATTGCATCCTGCGTTGCAAAATCTACATAATAAAGGATTCCGCTTGCATTTGTAAAATAGCCTGTCCTGGTTATTGTATTCCCGCCATATATTTCCATATAATCCGACCCGATTGCTGCACTTTTTTTTCCTGAGGGACACGCCCCGCACACCCACATACAGACAACACGATCATTCCTGCAAGGATTCTCGATCCGAACTGCCTTTTTCCCCTTTTCTTCATCTCTAACACCCCTTTTTCTTTTTAATTTATCAAGTATGACTTAAGAGAGCCTTTGGAGAAAATGAAAGAATTTCTAAAGAAGATTTCCTGCGGATGAAATATGCGGACTATGTACTACTTTTATTTTCCCTCTTTATCGAACAACTCCGACCAGCTAATATACGCATACCAGTTAATAAGATCTCCCTCTGTATCTGATTTTTCATTGTTCGCCTGATAAGAAAAGAAAAAGCCTTCCTTTGTGGTACTTCTAATTCCGCTCAGCCACGCTGCTTCTTCCGGCAGCCGCTCACTAAGCCCTGTTCTCAGAATTTCCGTCCCCTTCTTTACATACAGTTCATTTTCGGGTAATATCCTGAATAAAACCGTTCCCTCATGATCTCCTTCTATCACAAGTTCTATCTCCGTAGCCGCAGTAATTTTTTTCAGTTCTCCTGCTCCCACAACAGAACTTATTTTTTCTGTCTCAGTCTCATATTTATAAATCTCTTTTCCATCATTTCCTACATAGTAAAGAGCCTTTCCATCATCTGACATTTTTTATTTTTGAATAACTTCCTGTATTCAATAGTATCGAAACCGTCTCTTCATTCAGATAATCAAATCTGTAATACTCTGCACCACGGTCTTTTATTACCGCATAAAACTGATACTCCTCATTCCCTCCCAACAGGCAAAAACTTCGTGCATCCTTTATTTCTAAAATTAATTTTTGATCCATGGTATCTAAATCCAGTGAACATAACTTCCAGACAGGTGTCTCAACCGCTTCTCCTGATCTGGTTATCTCTCCTGTTGCATCATTCATCACCATACTGACGTAATACAGCTTATTTTTTTCTCACAACTGCATCCGTCAAGAGTGATCCAGTATCAAAAGTTCCTCCACTTTTGGGATTGCTCCCATCTAAGTCTGACAGAACCAGTTCACTCTTCCCATTTTCTGCTGTCCTGATACGATAAAGTTTCTCCTTATATGGAAAAATTCTTACCCCATCACAAACTGCATTGCACTGTGTATCTTCGTCTTCATATACTGACAAATGACGACAATCCGGTTTATTACAGATGGGGGTACAAATCTGATTTTTGTAATCTGTAAAATATGCAATTCCTTCCATTACCTGAAAATCTCCTTTTTTTTGTTACAGCAGGATGCGTTCCAAATAATTCCATATACCCGGATTCAAATTGATCTTTCACAGCAGAATTTTTTTCTTTCCCACATCCGCTCAAAAGCACAAAAATAATTCCAGTTAATAAAAATAACTTTCTTTTCATTTTGTCACCTCCGTCCGGTATATAAAGTCTCTTTTACTTTGTATTATATTTGATTTCCCCTCTCATTTCCGAAAATGTAACAAATACCCCCTTTTTATGTAATAATTCACACAAAAAGAGGGTATTATTTTCAATTTTATACCATATTCAATCTATTTTTATATCAATACACTTCTATATCATTTCACTTTTTCCCACAGATTTACCGTAACTTTAAATAAACCTGACTTCATCTGATATTCCCAAAAAACCATCATATTTTTTTACAATCTGTGCAATACTTCCCATTCCAAATCCATGATTGGTCTTATCTTTCTTCTTTGTCTGAAGTGTCTCTGTATCTTCATTGCATGGGTTTTCGCAGTGTATCACTACTCCGCTATTCTGATATTCTATCAGAAGCCGGATCTTTTTTTTCTCCCTGAAACTCCTGGCATGCCTCGATTGCATTATCCAGTAAGTTTCCCAGCAGTACACCTAAATCTGTTCCCTGAATTTTTAGCTGTTCCGGTATGTGAATATTAAACTCATACTCTGTCTGAGCCATTTCCATCTTCTGTAACTTCAGATTCAGGATTCCATTTACAACTGCATTTGCAGTAAAAATTTTCTGTTCTGCCGCAGTCATCTGCTGAAGAAGTATCTCAATCTCCTTTTTTCCTTCTTCCATTTCTCCATTTTCAAGATAACCATAAATGCCCGACAATTCATTTTTTATATCATGCCTGATTCTTCGGATTTCTTGCTGATGTTGTTCTAATTCCCTGTAATGGGCTGATTCGTATTCCAGTTCTTTTAACTGATTCCGGATCATTTCCTCTTCCCTGAAATAAACTTCCTGCCTGCGGAAAAGCACATATAATACAACATTGATAATCAAAATAAACAGGATCAGCATCACTTCCATCCACACATTGATCTGCTCTCTTGCAAACTGATCCTCTGTCACAATTACAAGCAGAACCGCACTAAGTGACGGGATGACCAGCAGTTGCCCCTGTATATCCCTTTTCTCTGTATTTCTCTTTTTTCTTGACAGCAGATAGAAGAAAATTGTTGCAATAACCCGGATTTCTCTGGAATATCTCTTTCCCAGCAGGATCACTGCCTCCTCCTGATTTCCCATATCACTGATCCGGATATCATATGCTTTGACAGTCCCACAGCCACAACACCTTCAGCTAAAAATGCAAAGACTAAATAGAGCAGTCCAGCCAGAATTTTCCTCTTCACCCCACCCTCAAAAAAGGATAAAAGAATGAACAGTTCTATCACTGCAATCAATATATTTATATTCGCATCCTGAAAGTAATGATTTCCGATTGTTCCAACTTCCGAAACTCCAATCAGAACCAACCAGTCCAGCACCTTTCCAAACCTTACTTTTTTTTTTAAAAGCACGATACGAATAAATAGGTCTGTATCACCTCAATTATTGGTATTATCATATCATTCCCACTCTCATCTTCGCATTTCCGTGCAATAATTTGAAATGCCCTGTTAAACTGATCTTTATATTTCCTTGTCACCGGAATTTCTTTTCCTGACTCCATCGTGATCGTATCTTTCCGCACACTTCGTATTTTCTCAAGGTTAATGATAAAAGAAGCATGAACTCTCACAAGCAGACTGCCTTTAAATTCGTGTTCCAGGTCATTGAGCCGCACATAAAATTCACCTGCTGCCTCGCCTGCTGCAGATCCGCACTTTTCTTTTTCACTTTCTATGTACTCAATCTCCTCGTGATAAAAAGATCTCCACTCCTGACTGATTTTTTAAAGCAATCCGGTTTCTTTTTTTGACAGATACCGGAAAGAACGCAATAATGCCTGTCTTACTTCCACCTCATCCAATGGTTTCACCAAATAATCCAGTGCCGATACCTGAAATGCCTTACGGATCATTTCTTTATAATTTGTTGCAAAAAGGATCACTGCATGGTCGTCTTTCTCCCTGATCTTTTCCGCCAGTTCCATTCCCGTCATCTGACCAAGCTGAATATCCAGCAGATAAAGATCATAAAAAGGATTTCCTTTTTCCAGTAATTCTTCTGCCGATGAAAATACTTCTGCAACTCCCATTGATCCCGGCTTCTTCCATGCACTCACATACCTGCTTTTTCTAAAAAAAGCTGAAGTGCCTCTTCATCTTCACAGACCGCTGCCTTCAACTTTCCACTCCCCCATCCCTTATAAACTCGTTCTAAATAATTGACCCTCACCAGGCTCAGCTTTCAACCGTCGGACGTTACCGCCCGTCTGCACTCTTCAATCCAGATAATCGATCTTCACCAGTGTCAGCCCCTGCGGCGGCACGGTCATTCCCGCTGCCTGCCGGTCTTTTTGCCTCCAGCATCGCCGGGATCTCTTCCGGATCGATCAGTCCTCTTCCGACTCCGATCAGTGTTCCGGCAAGGATACGCACCATATTGTAAAGGAATCCGTTTCCTCTGACCCGGAATGTGAGCACATTTTCTTCCCGGATCACTTCCAGCCGGTATATGGTGCGGACTGTATCTTCTATATGCGTATGCACATTACAGAAGCTTTTTAAAGTCATGCTCCCCTTCCAGATATCCCGCTGCCTTTCTCATTTTCTCCAAATCCAGCGGAAAAGAGACGAAATAAGTATCTCTTCTCCTCATCGGATCGGGGGAGTTTTTGGTTCAGTACCCGGTATTCATAGGTCTTTTCTGTATTGCAGTGTCTTGATGCCAGTCTGCCTCCACCTCGCAGGAATCAACTACTACGATATCTTCCGGGAGCAACGCATTCACAGCATAAAGAAACCGTTCCGGTGGAATGGAAGATTCTGTATCAAATACTGCCACATTTCCTCTCGCGTGAACTCCTGCATCCGTCCGGCTCGCCCTGATCACCTTTACTGTCTGCCCGGTCAGCTGAGTCAGTACCGTATTCAGTTCTCCTTCTATCGTTGCCACATTATTTTGGACCTGCCAGCCACAGTAATTCGGTTCCGTCATAGGCAACTGTCAGTCTGATTCGTTTCATTCTTTTCCTGTCCTCTTTTTTCTATTATCTGATTATCAAAAAAAAATCCATATCTTAAATGGAATATATCTTCCTGCACCTACAATCGCCACTAAATACAGCAGTGTGATCAGATAAGCAACTCTGTCGTTTCTATGATACTGCAATGGTTTCATCTTTGTGCGTCCTTCGCCGCCACGGTAAACATCTCGCTTCCATCGCCATTGCCAGATCATTGGCTCTTCGGAATGCCGATACGAACAGTGGCACAAGGATCGGGATCATTGCCTTTGCCCTTTGCAGGATATTTCCCGATTCAAAATCTGCCCCTCTTGCGATCTGTGCTTTCATGATCTTATCCGTCTCTTCCAAAAGGATTGGAATAAAGCGGAGAGCGATCGACATCATCATTGCGATCTCATGTACCGGAACATGAACCCGGTTCAGCGGATGAAGCAGCTCTTCGATTCCGTCTGTCAGGCTGTTCGGAGTGGTCGTAAATGTCATGATGGAAGATCCCATCACCAGAAAGATCAGTCTCACCGTCATATAAAACGCATGTCCGCAGACCCCCCTCCGTGATCGTGAAGATTCCATAATGAAAGAGGATATTTCCCTCCTCTTGTAAGGAACAGGTTCATCAGCACCGTAAAAATCAGCAGGATCACGATGGGTTTCAGTCCTCTGACAATAAAGGAAACCGGTACTTTTGAAAGCCGGATCACCATTGCAAGAAATGCAAATGCAATCACATATCCTAAAATACTGTTCTGTAAAAATAATGAAACCAGAAATGCCAGCGTGCAGACGATCTTCACCCGTGGATCTAACCTATGTACCTGACTTGTGCCGGATAATATTGTCCTATTGTAATGTCTCGGATCATGCCTGCACCTTCTTTTCCTCTGGGGTCTGCTTCAATTTCATGATCTCATCTGCGGCTTCTTCTACCGTTGCCGCATCTGCTGACACTTCAAATCCCTTTTCTTTCAGATCATGCATCACGTAAGTTACCTGTGGTGCAGCAAGACCGACTGCCTCAAGTTCTTTATAATGCCGGAATACACTTTGCGGTGTTCCGTCCAGCATTTTTCCCCCTGGTTCATCACGATCAGACGGTCTACATAATTTGCCACATCTTCCATGCTGTGAGATACCAGAACTACTGTCATCCCGGTGCTTTTCGTGAAGCTGTGCCACCTGATCCAGAATCTCGTCCCTTCCCCTTCGGGTCAAGTCCCGCAGTTGGCTCATCCAGTACAAGTACCTTTGGATGCATGGCAAGAATCCCTGCGATCGCCACACGCCTTTTCTGCCCTCCTGAGAGTTCAAATGGAGACTGATGATAATATTTCTCCGGGAATCCGACTAACTGCAATGCCTTTTGCCTGCTTTTCACATTCTTCTTTTTGAAAGCCCCAGATTCTTCGGTCCAAAGCAGACATCTGTTAATACATCCACTTCAAATAACTGATATTCAGGATACTGGAACACCAGTCCGACCTGCGTGCGGAGCTGCTTCATATCGTATCCTTCTTCATAAATATTTTTTTCCTTCATAGAGCAGCCTTCCTGAGGTTGCTTTCATCAATCCGTTCAGATGCTGGATCAGCGTCGACTTTCCGGAACCTGTATGTCCAATAATCCCGACAAACTGTCCCTGTGGAATCTCAAGACTGACATCTTTCAATGCGTGCTTCTCGTAAGCGGTTGGATTGTATACATAACTCACATCAGATGTTCTAACGTAATCGACATAATGCTTCTACCAGTTCTTCCCTTCTTAAAAATTCCTTTTGGCAGATCCACTCCACGGTGGATCAGCTCATCTGCCAGGATTGTAACCTGTGGTACATCCATCCGGTATTTTTTCAGTTCATCAACCCGGCTGAAAATTTCCCGTTCGGTGTGCCATGCATAACGATCCGGCCATCATCCATGACAAAGACCTGATCTGCATCCACCACTTCTTCCATATAATGAGTGATCAGGATCACAGTCACATTTTTTTCTCTCCGAAGCTTTTCCACTGCAGAGACTTCTTTTTCTTCCATTTGGATCCAGCATGGCAGTCGGTTCATCCAATACAATGCATTTCGGCTCCATTGCGATCACTCCTGCGATCGCCACCCTCTGCTTCTGACCGCCTGAAAGCTTATTGGGAGAATCTTTTCTCCATTCAGCATCCCGACAGCACGCAGACTGTCCTCTACTCTTTTCCATATTTCTTTTGTCGGAACTCCGATATTTTCCGGACCGAATCCGACGTCCTCTTCCACTATATTTCCTATGATCTGGTTATCCGGGTTCTGAAAGACCATTCCGGCACTCTGCCGGATCTCCCACAGTTTCTCCAAATCCTTTGTATCTTTTCCGTCCACCCACATTGTCCCGTCTGTCGGAACAAGGATCGCATTCATATGCTTTGCCAGTGTGGATTTTCCTGAACCATTATGCCCCAGCACTGCCACAAAAGACCCCTGCGGAATGTCGATGTCCACTCCGTCAATGGCTCTGCAGCTTCCGATCACATTGCCGTCTTCGTCTCGTTTATCATATTCAAATACAAGCTTTTCAGCACGTATCATGCCCATGGTATACCGCTCTCCTGAATCGTATTTCATCAAGTTTCTAATTTCTTTTATCCAATTTCTTTTATCCAACGGATTTTATTGTACGGTATGACACGGAATTTGCAAGCCAGGAATGACGAAAGCCTTCTCCGGATATTCCCATTTCTCAGGGATGCTTAAACCCTTCCCCGAATACTTCACTCGTCTCGGTGAACATCAGAAATGCGGTCTCATCCGTCTTTCTCACTGCCTCCTGAACCGTATATGCTTCTGATTTGGAGCAGGCACACAGCAATACACTTTTCTGTTGTCCGGTATACCCTCCGATGGCTTCTATAAGTGTCACACCACGGTCTGCATTTTCCCGGATCACTTTTGCCATCTTTTTCCCGTCAGACGTAATAATGATCGCAAGTGTTCCTGCCCTGATCCCGTAAAGAACTTTATCGATCACCACCACCGAGGCAAGAAAGGTAGCGATCAGTCCGTACAGCACTGCATCCACATCCCCGAATACCGGCCAGCCAAGAAGAATGACTGCAAGATCGATCATCAGGGTGATTTTCCCAAGCGAAAACGACGGATGCTTCTTTTTATTGCCATAGTCAGAAAATCGATTCCTCCAGAGGACGAACCCCGCAGGTAGAACAACACCATTCCTCCGCCCAGCAAGACTCCTGAATAAACTGCTGCCAGCAGACGCTGTCCGCGGTACAGCGGAAAAAAGGGAAATACAATATCCAGGAAAAATGTTGAAATAAGCATGGTCACCGCTGTCTTCAGAAGGAATTTTTCTCCTACTGCTTTATAGCTGATCAGGACTAACGGAACATTTAAAACCAGGGTCATGATCCCCACCGGCAGTCCCCACAGATGATTCAGAATCAGGGCAAGTCCTGATACACCGCCCGGTGCAAATCCTGCTGCCCCGGCAAAGGTATCAATCCCCTGCCGCATACAAAATACTTCCTGCTATATTATATAAGAAATCATACAGATGCGATTTTTTCATAATAAAAAGAGCATACCTTTCCTTTTTATCGTACTCAGTATGCTCCGTTTAAGCTCGAATTATTCTTTTAAAAGGTTTACAGAACAAGATTTGCAAACAGAACGATCAACGGCAGTGCCACGATTGTTCTCTCAAGGAAGATGACCAGCAGCTTCCAAAAATTCAGCGGAATCTCACTCTTGATAATAATCGTTCCAACTTCTGTCAGATAAATGATCTGTACCAGTGAAAGAACTCCGATGACGAATTTTGTCTTTACAGATGTCAGTCCCACCGACAGGAGTGCCGGGATGAACATATCTGTAAATCCTACCAGGGTAGCTTTATGCCGCTGCAAATGCTTCCGGTACTCCCCAGCAGTTTCAGGTACATTCCCATCGGATAAGAGATCCAGTCAAAGACCGGTGTATATGTGGCAATGATCAGTGCCAGTGTTCCCCAGGCAACAACGATCGGGATCAGGTCAAAGAACATTCCCATCAGAACTTCCAGCCCACTTGTTCCGACTGTCTTTGCATTGAAGGATTCCGCTCTTTTTGCAGCTCATTTCTACAGCATGGGCAAAAATGCCTTTTTTCCTGCGGAATCTCTTCGTTAATCTGCTTACCTACGGATTTTCTGTAAGTATTTGGAATCGTTTTAATTGGAGGATTCTTGCAATGATCACTGCAAGGATGATTCCAACAATACAGATACAAAGATAAAATGGCGGGAACAGATTTGCAATTCCCATGGTGTCTGCAACCATCAGACAGAACGGGATCGATACCAGAGAGAAGTTTGTCATGATGTAGCCGGCCTCTCTCTTTGTATAAAATCCTTTCATATACTGCTCTCTCGTCAGGATAACCGCTGCATTAGAAGCACCAAACCAGGATGCGATCAGATCCACTGAGGCACGCCCCGGTACATGGAATAACGGACGGACAACCGGTTTTGCGATCACACCAAGAAATTCCATAATTCCACAATCTGTCAGGAACGGTAAAATAAAGCTGAACGCCAGCACGATACTGAACAGTGTTCCGCACAGATCGATCATTGTTGCTCCTGTATCCGCAGAAATAATCATTTCCATCCAATCTTAAATACGATCATGACCGCAAATACTGCTCCAAGGATCTTCGATCCCAGATACAGTGGTGTTGTTGAGAATGCTCTCGACAGATAATGATTTTTCCTGATCCAGTCCGGCTTTGCAATAAAATCATACACACTTACTACTGCAGAAAAGACCAGCATCACCATAATGATATAACTTAAGTTCCCGCCAAATAAGCCTTTGATCCAGCTTTTTTAAAAAGTCCAACAATGTTGTAAATGATTCCCCTGCGGAATCGGCACAAGGAACATTAAAATTCCAAATGCCGATCCTAAAAGGAATTTAAATAAATTCTTTTTTGTCACATATGACTTTCCCATTTGTACCCTCACTTTCCTTTTTTCTTATCGTCTGCAACACGTTTTCAGCTTTGTTGCATACTGGTTTATCCAACCAGCTCTTCCACTTTTACCATCGCATCATAAACCATGTCTTCGGTAATTTCATATGGAATATGCTCCATATCCTATCCTGTCACGATTTCGTGCAGTACTTCTCTCAAGGTTTCACGCTTCACAGATGCACCCATTTCTTTTAATGTTGTGCGGATTCCGAGATTCTTTAGAAACGTTTTCATTTCTTTTGCTTTTTTTCTTCTTCCCCGTCAACCAGCAACTGAACAAGCACACCATATGCCACGACATCCCCGTGCAGGTTTTCTGCTTCAAATCCATCCAGCAGAACCAGTCCATAGTAAACTGAATGTGCCACCGCACAGTTATACTGATCCAGTACCAGAAGGGATACCAGTCCCGTACTTACAATATTGGCAAGCACAGCCTGCTCCAGGGCTTTTCCGGCTTTTTGTGCCTGCATTCTTCCAGTGCCGCTTCTGCATATTCCAAAAGTGGGAAATAGCACATATTACTGATCTCTCTTCCCAGTGCTGAACTATGCTCCAGTCTGTCACCTCTCGCAGCAAAATGACATTCAAAATATTTTCCCAGCGTATCGCCCATTCCTGCCCTTAAATATTTTTCCGGTGCTTCTGCAATGATCTGCGTATCAATAAAGCTGTGGCGTGCCGGTTTTTCAAAGAAGTAGAAACTGTCAAAATTCCCATCTTCCCGGTATACTACTGAAAGAGCTGTCGTTGCCGCACAGGTAGCCGCGATCGTCGGAAAGGTAAAAACCGGAAGTCCGGCTTTCTCCGCAGTTCCCTTTGCAGTATCCAGTGCCTTTCCTCCACCCATTCCAAAGATCATGTCTCGCCTCAGATGCTTTTTTGCCTTCTTCTGCCAGCTCATCCATCCTTGCATAAGTACATTCTTCTCCAAAGACTTCCTCCCTGACAATGCTCAGTTCTGAACTTTTTTATCTGACTTTCCAGTTTCTCTTTTCCTGCCTGCATTGCCAGCTTTCCACCGATCAGAAAGATCCTCTTTCCGAACGGCCTGCATACTTCCGCCACAGCTTCATAAGCAGTTTCACCGATTGTATAATTTGCAAAATTTACTGAATATTCCATTATTTTAACAACTCCTGTAATTTCTTCAGACGCTTCAGTGCCCGTCAATCGTCTTTTTCTTCTCTTGCAAAGTGAAGCCGGATCAGATGATTCACTTCCTCACGGAAGAAACTGGATCCCGGTACGGCTGCCACTCCGATGTTTTTGATCATCCATTCACAAAATTCCAGATCTGTCCAGCCCTGAAACTGCGGCAGATCGAGAAATTCCTGAATGTCTATCATAACAAAATAAGTTCCCTGCGGCACATTATGCTTCAATCCGATCTCATCCAGTCCTTTCAGGAAGTACGCTCTCTTTTTTCGTATAAAGTGCCAGCAGTTCTTCATAATAGGATTCCGGGAAATTCAGTCCCGTCACTGCTGCTTCCTGTAAAGGTCTGCCGCAGCTCCTACAGTCAGGAAGTCATGCACTTTCTTTGCTCCCTCAATGACTTCTTCCGGTCCGATCAGATACCCCAGTCTCCAGCCAGTGATCGAATAGGTTTTGGAAAGAGAATTACAGGTGATCGTATGCTCATACATTCCCGGAAGAGATGCCATACATACGTGCCGGTTCGGTGCATACACCATATGTTCATACACCTCATCTGTCACAACAAATCCATCGTATTTTACGGCAAGTTCTCCGATCTGCATCAGTTTCTTCTCTTGTAAATACTTTCCCACACGGATTGGACGGGTTGCATACGATGATTGCTTTTTGCTCCGCTTTTAAAAGCCTTCTTCCACCAGACTGATATCAAATCCATACTCCGGCGGAACGAGTGGAATGTAGATTGGTTCTGCTCCTGACAGGATCGCATCTGCCCCATAATTTTCATAAAACGGGGAAAATACCATCACTTTGTCTCCCGGATTGCAGATCGTCATCATCGCACACATCATCGCTTCTGTTCCACCACAGGTCACTACGATTTCTTTGTCCGGATCAATCTCTCTCCCGATTGCCTTTCCCTGCTTTTTTTTCGCCAGTGCCTCCCGGAAATTTTCAGCTCCAAAAGTGACCGAATACTGATGCGGACCTGCATAGGCTGCCTTTGCCAGTGCATCCAGCATCGCTTTCGGTGGATCAAAATCAGGAAAGCCCTGGGACAGATTGATCGCACCATATTCATCACTGATCCTGGTCATACGCCGGATCACCGAATCGGTAAATGTATTCACACGATTACTTAACTGCGGCATTTTACTTTTCTCCTTTTCGTTTTTCTGAACATCGGATTTATTCTATCTGATAAATCTACTGTTGTAAGTTAAAATTGTAATTTTTCTGTATCGGGATTATAATAGGGTATACCGTTACGGTATAGTCAAGAAAGGATTGAATATTTATGCAAAAAATGATATTCCATGCATAAAAACCGGTGATTTTGCAAAGTTGTGTGGCACAAATAAGCGGACACTGATTCATTATGATGAAATTGGTATCTTCCATCCTGCCTATACAGACGAAAAAAGGCTACCGCTACTACAGTGAAAGTCAATTTGATATTTTCTTTACGATCACCTGGCTGAGAGAATTAGGAATGCCACTGAAAGAGATCGGGGCATTTCTGGATCACCGTACTCGGATCTCTTAAAAGATTTGTTACTGGAACAGCAAAGGAAGTGCTTCGTGAAGAAGAACGGCTCAGAAGAATCCGGCAGGTCATCACAACCAAGCTGTCTCTGATCGAGAACCGGGATCAATTAACCCAGAAAGGGATCGACAAGATTTTCTGTGAAGAACTCCCGGAAGAATATCTGATCATCAGCGAACCGCTTCATACAAATGAGCATCAGCACATTATTCAGACACTCTGCTCTCATGTCGGATACTGCAACAGCCATAACTTAAATGCCGGAAATCCTTACGGAGCTATGCTGGATATCACAGAACTCAGACAGAATCACCTTGATACTTATGCCTATTTTTTCACTAAAGTCATTGACTTTCCCGAAGGGCATCCCTGCCATATCAAACCGGCCGGCACGTATGCCACTGCCTGTCTGAAAGGGGACTACTACCAGTCCGAACAGATTTATCAGAAACTGTTCCAGTGGATCGATGACCATGGTTTCAGAACCGGACAGTATTCCTATAAGGAAGCAGTGATCGATGAACTTGCAACTTCAGATACCGGGGAATACCTGACCAGAGTATCAGTACAGATCCTGAAACCAGAGTGAAATTATCGAAATATCCTTTGCTGGATCTGCATATATAGTCCCGCTTCGCATACACGCAGTAATAACAAAGAACAGGGATACCTGCGGTGAACACTTCCTTTTATAACCGGAACTGTCTGCTGGGATTCCTGTTCTTTTTTTATGTACTATATACAGATTCATAATTTCTACCGCAGATCTTTATCCTGCTCTGCGACTTTTCCATCTGTACAAATCTGCTTTTTAAGAAGATTTATTTGTCTTTACTGGATTTTCAATACTTACCTTGTGGTCATACCACACACCTTTTGTTCCGATCAGAGCCAGATCAAACTCCTGATCGATCACTGTAACCGGAATATCAAATCCATAAACCTCTTCCGTAGCTCCATCGGAATAGGTCACCGTATCTACGGTCGGCTGCAGAAGCTCTGCTCCATCCTTCTGGGCATCCTCTGCCTTGCCGGGGAACAGATTGACAATATTCTTTGAATGAAGGGTGACATGAAAGACCATCTTTCCGTCTTTCACAGTCAAAGTTCCTTTTCCATCCTTTGTCTCATTTGCATGAAACATCGAACTGTCTGTATGAAATTCCGCAGTATATACACCATCTTCCAGTCCTGCATCTTCTGCTGCATTTTTCTTTTCCGAAGATTCTTCTGCCGTTCCTTCCTCTTTTGAAGAATCCTGTTCTGTCTGTACTTTCTTAGTATCTTTCGTATCTGCCTTACCGCCACATCCTGCAAGCATTGAGGCAGTCATCATAACAGAAAGTGTCACTGCCAACAGTCTTTTTTTCTCATGAAAAATAATCTCCTATTCTGCATCCATTGCTGCTTTTGTATGAGCTACATAAAGCTGCTGGATCTCTTTAATCTCACCTAAACCGGCAATCTGAGTCTCAATGTTGTCAAATGCGTCTGCCGCTTCAAACTGGCTCTTCCAGGAATCATCATCATCGCCTGCCATATCGTTGTTTGCGTGATCTCCTGCTACAACCATCAGTGGACGAAGTACAACATTTTTGTATCCTGCTGCTTTGATCTTTTCAATCACTGACTCACAGGAAGTCTCTTCCGGTTCACCTTCTACTGTTCCGATAAATACATTCTCATATCCAAGCTGTTCCATCTGCGTCTGCATCTGTGAATAGCTGATCTTTGCTGTATGAGAAGTTCCATGTCCCATAAATACAAATGCGGTTCCCTCTTCTTTTGCCGCATCCAGGCTTTCATACTCGGTTCTTTTACAGCTTCTGCTGTGATCGCTTTTGCTACGGCTTCCTTATCTGCATTGATCACAGTTGCATCAGAACCAACTTCTCCAAGCAGTGGCTCTGCAATTTTTACAGATTCAAATTTATCTTTGTAGTTTTCAACTGCTTCTGTCAGTTCATCATACTCGGCACCATGCATCAGATGCGTCGGCTGCACGATCAGATTCTTGACACCGTTCTTTACAGCTCTTTCTAAAGCCTGATCCATATTATCAATTTTTTCTCCGTCACGTGCCTGAACATGGTTGATGATGATCTGAGCCGTAAATGCTCTTCGCACAGACCACTCAGGATAAGCTGCCTGAAGTGCCTTTTTCAATTCCACCAATATCCTCTGCACGGCTGTCATTAAAGGAAGTTCCGAAACTGACAACTAAAAGTTCATTTTCACCAATTTCATCCTGATTCCGCGGGTCATCCTTCGATGCATCGCCGGTATCTCTCCCGAAATAATCCGGATCTGCATTTTTCACCTTCTACTAACTCTTTCTGTGCATCTGTCAATGCATCCCATGCCTTCTTTGCAGCTTCGCACTGCTCATCTGTCTTGTCTGTCCTCTCCTGCACATAAATATCATCAATCAGCTTTGCCACTTTATCTGCCGCCTCCTGATCTTTTTCTTTGGTTGACTGTTCAGATTTGGTTGAATTGTCGTCACTGTTCTTTCCACCACATCCACTTAACATGGATATTCCAAGTGCAGTTACCAGAAATGCTGTCAATAATTTTTTCTTCATCTTTCCCTCCCTGATCTTTGATCAATGCTTTTTGGAACAGAATGATTCAGATATACAGATATACACGCCGACTCTGGCTTTTTGTCTGCATAAATAAGTAAATAAAACCCCCGTTAAAACCGAGGGTTCACATAATATCTTCTTTACACGAATAAACTGTCTTTTTTATAAAAAACAGTCTGTCCTATTCTTTCGTACTGCCAGTTCCTCGTGGCCTGAACTCTTCGTTCCTGTACTGCGAAAGGCAGGTCTCCCGGCTGATCGTTCAGACGCATCCAGCTCACCTTCCCGGTCTCCCAGTGGTCTTATGGCTGTTGCTCACGAAATACGGTGACGAGTTCGTACAGGATTCGCACCTGTTTCCCTTTTTGTAACGGGGATATTCTAACACCTTTCCTGAAGATCTGTCAAGAAATATCCCTCTTACCTTTTGCTCCTCCAAAGTCCTGCGTAATCTTTCAGTCTCTTCCTCCGCTGCTTTTGCACGCTTTTTCCGCTTCTTCAATTTCTTCTTTTGCCTTCCTTTTCACCTCATCAACTTCCTTTTTCGCTTTCCGCTTCGTCTCGTTCAGTTCTTCTTCCATCTCATCGATCATCAGCTTTACTGTATTTCGATCCATAATTTCCAGTTCTTTTGAAAACATCTCCATCATCCCTTCCATATTCAGGCACAGAGTGTAGATTTCTTCATAAATTTTCTGAAATTCAGGATTCCTGTCCAGCAGTTTCATAATCATATCCGGATCATCCTGACTTAGAAATACCAACCACTCTTCCAATTTATTCTCTATCTTTTTATCTTTATTGTGGATGATGTTATTAAAAATGTCAAGACATACAAACGTGTACTCCTGTAATAGATTGATCTCCATAGGCAATTCCTTTCTACTGATGATTTTTTTTCTGACTGTTCTCTGCAGATTTTGATTTTGACCATTTATTTTAATTACATTGAATCGATGCTTTGAATAAAAGCAGTTGACCTTGTTCTGAATTCAGATGCTCCATGAATCGGAGTAATTACAGAATACATGACAAATACTGGAATTGCAATTTGTATTTTGTTCATAACTCATCTTTTTGTCGATAAAATTGTGGATAATTTTTTTTGGGGGAGGATAACAAAAGAGTCCGGACATACATTTTCTGTATATCAGACTCTTTTTCTTTTTAACAAAGCTTTTCACAGCTCAGTTCATTTTCATCCTGTCTGCATTTCTTAGGCTCTGCGTTTTTCTTTTTAAATGCAATTACGATCACTGCACCTGCTGCAAGCAATGTCATTCCGAAGAATGGAATTACATTGGCTGCATCTCCGGTCTTCACTGTGGTAGTCTTAACGGCATCTGCCTTCTTATCAGAATCATTCTTATTTAAGTCATTCTTATTTGAATCATCTTTCTTTGAATCATTCTTCTTATCATCGTCAGCTGCCGGTTTCTTTTCAGACCATCCAGTGCCTTCTCGATTGCTGCTGCCATTGCGTCAACTTTATCCTGTTCGGATTCTTTCAGACCCTTTTCTACCGCTGCGACTGCATCATCCAAAGCTTTCAGACTTTCTTCTGTATACTTACTTCTGTCAATCTTCTGTACTTTTTCCATTGCTGCATTCACTGCCGTATAGTCTGCATCTTTTCCGGTTCAACTACCGGGCTTTCTACCAGTTCGCTTAATGCTTTCTCAATCGCTGCTGCCATTGCATCAACTCTGCTCTGTTCGGATTCTTTCAGACCCTTTTCTACTGCTGCGACTGCATCATCCAAAGCCTTCAGACTTTCTTCTGTATACTTACTTCTGTCAATCTTATCTGCTTTTGCAATTGCTGCATTCACTGCTGTATAGTCTGCATCCTCTTCTACAGCCGGTTTTTCAACCAGTGCTGCATACGCATTATTGATTGCTGCTGCCATTGCATCGACTCTGCTCTGCTCGGATTTCTTCAGTCCTTCTACTACCGCTGCAACTGCATCATCCAGTGCTTTCAGACTCTCATCTGTATATCTGCTTCTGTCTACTCCTGCAGCTTTTTCTTTTGCTGCATTTACTGCTGTGTAGTCTGCATCTTTTTTTCAACCAGTGCTGCATACGCATTATTGATTGCTGCTGCCATTGCATCGACTCTGCTCTGCTCGGATTTCTTCAGTCCTTCTACTACCGCTGCAACTGCATCATCCAGTGCTTTCAGACTCTCATCTGTATATTTGCTTCTGTCTACTCCTGCAGCTTTTTTCTTTTGCTGCATTTACTGCTGTATAATCTGCATCTTCTTCTACAACCGGTCCGTCATTTTTTACCAGTGCTGCTACGGCTGCCTCAAGAGCTGCCTTTGCATTGGCTACTTCAGACCAGGACTTATTCGGCTGATTTCCTGCATTTATCGCTGCATCAAGTTCTGCGATCAGTGCTTCAGATGCTGTGATCTGCTCATTCAGAGCTGCTACAGATTCTGCTGTATAAATATCCTTTGCCGCCTCTGTCTTTGCTTCTTTTAATATCTTCCGGTATTCTGTCAGATCATATGGGTCTGAATCTGTTGCACTTCCATTTACCTGGATCTCTACGATATGGTTCTCATGTCCGCTTGTAGTATTACTTCCAACTTTACCCATTGCGTACAGACGTACATATCTTCCTGTCACAGCTTCTCCGCTGTATAATGCTTTTCCTGCTGAAGTTTCTGCATATAATGTATCTGTCGGATCCACACCTAAATTATATACATCAGAATCTCCACTGTAATAGAGAACTGTCTTCTTCGCAAAATCTGCTGTATCAGATACTACCAGTGCGGTTGCCTTATAAGTTCTTCCATCAGACCAGTAACGCCATAAGTTTACATTGTTGATCTTGCACTGCTGTCCAAGATCGATCGTAATATAAGAACCTTTATCTTTTCCATCTTTTCCATAGATTGCATATTTATCAGAATTATTGTAAACACCATCTACTGCATTGGAAAGCGGACTTCTTGTATTGGTCATATCTGTTGTCTCATCAGGGTCTACCCATGCAGATGTTACATTTTTCTGATATGCCAGATTCTCTACTACTTTTGGCACAAGTGTTGCATAACCTGCTGTCAGTGCCTTTTGCTGCCTGGATCGCTGAAGCATCTCCACCTGAGATGGCACTCGTTGTATTGGAAAGAAGCGTATCCATATTGGCTGCTGTCCAGGACTCAGTTGTCCAGTTATCTTTTTTTCTGCTGTGATCTTCTTCACAGTCTCTGCCAGTCCTGATGTCGGAACTTCATCGTAGCCAAGACTTCTGTCATAAACTGCTACATTTGTCACAGCTCCGTTTACACCGTTACCAACGATCTTTGCTGCCGGAACTGCGAACTCTTTGTTCTCTGCATTATATACAGACGCACTTATCTGTCCGTCTACATAAATACGAACCAGTCCGTTATTTTCTTTTTACACCAACGATCATAGATTCTGTTGCATCGGAAATAACTGTATCAGCTGTTGCTGTCACACCGTTTACCGTGAAATACGGATGTCCTTCCGCATTAATTCCGAGTTCATAAGCATCTCCCTGCTTTTACAAGGACAACGCTTCTGTCTGCTGTCTGAACCTGTGCTGCTACTGTGAATCCGTTGGTTATTCTACGCTGCGGTCTTTTCCACTAATCTCGCTGTTGCTTCCCTCTACAGTTTCTTTCTCTGCAATCTTATTCTCTGCATAGTATGGAGCTGAGATCTTTCCTGTGATCTGATTTCCGGCTGCATCTGCTCCACTCTCTGCGGATACTTCTACAACATCGCCATCATTCAGTGCTGTAGCAAATGTCAGTTTAAATGTACGCAGGTCTGCATACTCTGAAACTGTCACATTATCAACTACTTTGTCATTTACTTTTACTTTCAGGCCTGCATTTCCTTTGATCTTTTCACTTAACTGCACCTGAAGCTCTGTTCCTGAAACACTTGTCAGGCTCTTGAATGTCGGTGCAGTTGTATCTGCATTCTGGCTCAGAGACCATACCTGTACTTCACCCGGCTGAAGTGTAACGGATACTTCTTCACCCTTTGTATAAGTATCTTTTGCTGTCGCAATCGCTCCATTCGGAGAATAAGTATGTACTGTACTCATGTGGTAAGTACCGGCTTTTGCAACTCCGATTGCATCATTCAGTGTAAATGTGATCGGCTTCTCTGTTGCAGACGGGTTTCTCATGGAAATGATTCCTGCATTTCCATCGAAGCATGCAAATCCATATGGATTCGGTATTTCACCGCTGCTCATTCCACCATTTCTGTAAGTGCTGAGTCTTGTTGCACTGGATGGATGACTACCGATCATATTCGCATTCTTCAGCTTGGAGAAATTGTCTTCCTCCCACTCAAGGAACTCTGCATTTACAAGATATTTATCCTTGTCCAGCAGTGAATCAGAGTAATAAAGCTCCCAGAATGCAGTTCCTCTTGTTCCCATCATATACAGGTAATTCTTGAACTGTTCTGCTGTCATGGAGTCAGCTACGATTCCTGTTCCTTCACTTCCGTAGATCGGATCGTGATTATAAATATTTGCCAATGGGAACTGAAACTGGTGTACCTGAACAAACTCATAGTAGTTCGCATCACGGTAAGTCAGCATATTGTCCATCTTATTATTCAGCGTACCATTACTGATTTCTCCACGGTCTCCTGCACACTGTAACCATACAGAGTTTGCCCACTGTAAGAACCATGGACTTGGGTTTACATAACAGGTCAGGGAGATCCACAAGTTCTTAATATTATAATCTTTCTCAGCCTGACGGACATTCTCCATCAGCACGATCCATTTCTCCCAAAGGTCTGTCACATGGTACATCTGATTCTGTCCACCATACATATGGCGGTGTTCCTCACTGTATCCTACAACACCTTCTCCTGACGGAATGCATTATACTGTGCAACATCTGCAAATCCATCCCACTTCCAGTAGTTTACTCTATAGTCATGCATCCAGTTGATCGCCATTTCTTCAAACTTCTGAACATAAGTTGCATCTGCAACATCAATGGAACCACCGGACTTACTTCCTGTTCCGCTCTTTGTCAAGATATCTGCCAGAGAACCGAAGAAGTTGTATCCTCCTCTTGGTCAATCCATACACCGAAATCAGATCCCAGTTTATTTACCGGGGAACTGGATGTCGTCAGTCCATTCGGGAACTTGGAGTTAAACTCCCAGAATCCTGTTGTATTCAGGGTCGTTCCTGAACGTACGGAATCTACAACCGATGTATCATTGTAGTTGTTCCATCCATCATCCACTACATAGGAATCCATCGGGCGAACTCCGGTCTGTGTCAGTTCCTTCTCGATTTCAATGAATGAGGAAAGGATATTATCATCATCAATTCTCATCATTGTCGAACCAGGAGTTGTACTGCAGACGGAAATCTGACGGAGGTTGCAATACTGTCGATATAATCATAAAAATCACTTTGGATGACTCCCTGATCACTTCCGTCACTATGGCTTGCACCAACAACGGTCTGCCAGGAAATATACTTTCCATCCTCAGTCAGCTGTCCGTCTCTCTCAAAATCTGTAAAATTCTTTCCTGTATAGTAGCGTACATGTCCCAAACCTGATTCAATCTGTGTATCAGTTTCCGGGAATTCTGATCCCACAAACATTCCATCAATATAGATCGGCTGTCCGAGATTTGCCTTATATTCGCTCATCTCTACAACACCGCCGACTCCCTTCGGAACAGTCCATGTCTTATCGCTGTCTGTGACTGTCAGATGCTCGCCATCGATATAATCCATGCGGACATCCTTATCTTCACTGTCAATCTCCAGGAACTTACGCATGAAATGATCCCCATCATACATGACAATCTTTTCTGTAATATTGGCTTCGCCTGTTCCCATCTGAACCGGATCAAATTCAAAAGTAATCATCTTACCGGTCTTATTGACATCATTGATCACTGCTGTTGTATCATCAATCGAAGTCGATTTCAGTGTCAGTTCACTGGATTTGATTTCTTTTCCGGCAATCTGTGTACCTTTGTCAAGAACAGTTGTTCCGGCTGTATCCTGCACATCCAGTTCTCCGACATTCATAAACTTATTCCGGTTTGCATCCTGCCAGTGGTAGGACTCAATACCAACCAGTTTGATCTTGGATGTCGTCACTGTTTCATCCAGCTCGATCGCATCCGGCTTTGTATTTGCATCGGTTGTCAGTGAAATTTCTGCATTTCCACCAACCGTTGCATCCTGCCATGCACTGCCATCCCAGTACTGGATCTTCAGTTTGGTCAGACGTCCGGTACAGTTATACTTCGCACTATTATCATAACGCGGTGTATAAACCACTTTTTTACTTCTTTTTCTGATCCAAAATTTACTACCAGTTTCATATCATCCGAATTAGAACACCAGAAATTGCCTGTTGTATCGGTAATCCCGTCTAATATCTGACTGCTATTTCCCTCACTGGTCGTATATTCTTCCAATGAAACTGCCCCGTTACTTGTCTCATCCAGCGTCTTAATCACAAATTCTTCTGAATTTTCTCCCGGTGTGAACACTGAATTTCCAAGCAGGTTCTCAATTTTTGTCGTGGAAAGCCTGTCATCAGAAATACTGAACTCACGGCTGAGCTTATCATTTCCAATGGTCACAATATTTCCACTCTTCGTAGCACTGACTGCATCCTGTGCGGCTTCTACTTCAGTCACTGCAAGCGGTGAAATCTGCACACAGCTTAATGCTGTCACAAGTGCAACCGCTTTTTTAGTTTCCCTTTCATCATAGAAACTTATCTCCTTCCTCCCATTTTCGTGAGTATCTTATTTATATTAAGATACATCCTACTTTATTGTATCTCTTTTTTTCCTCTCAAATCTTGTCACCCCACATTTATTTTGCTGTTTTTTGTCTGGTTCGGAACTATTCGGATCTTTCTCGCGTCCGTTTAGTGAAAGGGATTTGATTAGACTGGTATATTAATAAAGGTGCTTATGACCTGATATCCTATGCATCGGATTATCTGAGACAGGTCATAAACACCTTACTTTATTATTAGAAATGATGAAAAACTATTTTCAGTTATTATCCCAGCATTTCCCGGAGCATTTTGTTGACCATTCCCGGATTTGCCTTTCCTTTCATGGCTTTCATCGTCTGTCCGACCAATGCACCGAGTGCTTTTTCTTTTCCTCCTCTGTAATCAGCGACTGCCTGTGGATTGTCAGCAATGACTTTCTCCAGCGTCGTTCTGAGTGCATCTGCATCATTGACTGTCTTCAGTCCATGCTCTTCTACATATACATCCGGCTCAATATCATTCAGGAAGATCTGTTCAAATACATCTTTTGCCACAGAACTGTTAATGGTTCCTGGCATCAGCCAGCTCGATCAATTTTCGCCAGATTCTCCGGTGAGAACTTCAGGTCTTCTGCTTCCATGCCGTGTTCTTTCATCAGACGCATCGTCTCTACCATCAGCCAGTTGGATACTTTTTTTCGGCTTATTGCAGATCGCAGTCGTCGCTTAAAAAAAAAGATCTGCCATATGCTTGGATTCTGTGATGATCTCTGCATCATATTCCGGGATGTCAAATTCTTTTTTGTAACGCTCCAGCTTCTCCGTACGAAGTTCCGGCTGCTGAGATTTGATCTTCTCGATCCATTCATCACTGATCACGATTGGAACAAGGTCCGGTTCCGGGAAATAACGGTAATCCTGTGCATCCTCTTTAGAACGCATCGCATAAGAATGCTCCTTGTTGTCATCCCAGCGTCTTGTCTCCTGTACAACCTGTTTTCCTTCTTCGATCAACTCAATCTGTCTCTGACGCTCTCCATCGATTGCATGAGCAATTGCTTTAAAGGAGTTCAGGTTTTCATTTCCGTTCTTGTACCAAATGTATCCGAACCAACTTCCCGAACAGAAAGGTTTACATCCGCACGCATAGATCCCTCCTGCAGCTTGCAGTCTGATGCTCCCAGATACTGTACAATCATACGGAGTTTCTCAAGATAAGCAATAACTTCCTCCGCGGAACGCATATCTGGTTCAGATACGATCTCTACAAGTGGCACACCGCTTCGGTTATAATCGACAAGTGAAGTATCATCCCACTCATCATGGACCAGCTTACCTGCATCTTCCTCCATATGCATTTCATGGATCCGCACTTTTTTCTTCTTTCCGTTTCCGCTTTCAATCTCTACGTATCCATCTCGTGCGATTGGAAGATAAAGCTGGGAAATCTGATAGTTCTGCGGATTATCAGGATAAAAAATAGTTCTTGCGGTCAAATTTACATACCTGCGTGATCTTACAGTTTGTTGCAAGTCCGATCGCCATCGCATATTCTACAACTTGTTTATTCAACACCGGAAGCGACCCGGCATACCGGTGCAGACCGGGCAGGTATGCGTATTGGCGCCACCAAATTCAGTACTGCATCCACAGAAAATCTTTGTCTTTGTTGCCAGTTCGATATGCACTTCCAGCCCGATCACTGTCTCATACTGCTTTGCCATGATTAACTGTACCTCCTTTTCCGCTGTCCGTCCGACTGTGCAGGAACCTCATGCATCTTTCTTTGTCGCACATTCATAAGGTATATGCGGCACGGATCAAAGCGTCTTTTCGTCGAATACATTTCCTATGAGCTGCATTCCCACCGGCAGCCCTTTGCTGTCTTTTCCAACCGGAACACTCATTGCCCGGAAGTCCGGCAAGATTGACTGAGATTGTATAAATGTCTCCCAAATACATCTTCATCGGATCACTTAAGCTCTTTCCAAGCTCCGGAGCAGTTGTGGGGCAGCAGGTCCCAAGATGATCGTATTTTTCAAATACACGGTCAAACTCCCTCTTGATTCAGAGCTTTTGTTCTCAAGCGCCTTCAGATAGTAAGCATCATAATATCCTGAACTTAAGACAAAAGATCCAAGCATGATTCTTCTCTTTACTTCCGGACCAAATCCTTCTGAACGTGTTTTCTTGTACATGTTATGAAGTCCATCGTAATCTTTCGTACGATAACCATATTTCACACCATCAAAACGTTCCAGGTTAGAACTTGCCTCTGCATCTGCGATCGTATAATAAGCAGGAATTGCATATTTTACACGTCGCAGATCAAACGCCTCAACAATCGCACCCTTTTCTTCGAGTACTTTTCGCTGCCTTCATCACAGCATCATTTACTTCAGGATCCAGACCTTCTCCCATATAGTCTCTTGGGATTCCGATCCTGAGTCCTTTCACATCTTCCACCAGTGCTTCTGTAAAATCACAATCATCCCGATCCATCGACGTACTGTCTTTCGGATCATGGGATGCGATCGCTTCAAGAATTGCCGCACAATCTGCGATACATCCTTTCGCTACCGGTCCAATCTGATCTAAAGAAGATCCATATGCGATAAGTCCATATCGGGAAACGGTTCCATAAGTTGGTTTTAGTCCGACAACTCCACAGAAAGGAACTTGGCTGACGGATCGATCCACCGGTATCAGATCCAAGTGCATAATAACATTCGCACGCAGCCACTGCCGCACAGGATCCACCGGAAGAACCTCCCGGAACATGAGCTGTATTATGAGGGTTTTTCGTGTTGGTCCATAATAAGAAGTCTCCGTCGTACTTCCCATGGCAAACTCATCCATATTTGTCTTTCCGAGAATGACGGCTCCTGCATTCTTCAGGTTCTCAACTGCCTGTGCTGTATAAGTCGGTTTAGAACCTGGAAAGAATTTTGGAACTGCATGTGGTAAGCTGTCCTTCAATACACATATTATCCTTTACCGCAACCGGAACTCCTGCAAGCGGACCTGTCAGTTCGCCCATCAATATTTTCTTCTGAATTTCCTCTGCCTGTGCATAAGCACCTTCTTCATCTATCGTCACAAACTGTTGATTGTTGGCTCTACTTCTTTTGATCTGTCCAATCACTGCATCGACTGCTTCTCGTACAGTTACTTCTTTTGCTTTGATCTTCTCTGCCCAGTTCAAGGGCTGTAAGTTTTAATAAATCCATCTGCATCTCACTCCCTTTAACCAATTGTCTTCGGCACTTCAAAACTGTCCTCTTTACGAAGTGGTGCATTCGCAAGTGTCTGCTTCTTTGTTATCGCCATTTGTCACCACATCTTCACGGAACACATTCTGTACCGGAAATACGTGAGACATCGGTTCAATCCCGGTGGTATCCAGTTCATTTAAGGTATCTATATAATCCAGCATCTGCTCCATATCGCTTTTGGCGGCTTCTTTCTCTTCCGCCGAAAGCTCCAGTTTTGCAAGGATTCCAACATATTCTATCGTTTCGTCTGAAATTTTATTTGCCAATTCTGTCACCCTTTCTCACATCATTTTCTGATACCAGGGTCAAAAGGTCTGACACCACGTGTGCTCGCACACGAGTGGTAGAATGACCTTGTGACCCGCCCCAATATGAGCATCAAAAAGTGGGGCGTAAGCACCACGATATGCGAATGTTCTATAGGATTTGGGAGCACGTAGTGCGTAACAATCCCAGGTATCATAGTCGGGGGCTTTTGACCCCGACATCATTTTCTGTAAATATCATAAAATGCTTCATAGTCCTGACTTCCGATCTTTTTGGATGGTGTCAGAATCATTTTTCCTGTCACGGTGATCTCCGTTCCCTCCGTCAGCACTGCATTTTTTATAGATTGCATTTTCACTTCCTGCTTCTACCATGATCGAATAACTCTGATAATTCAGGCTGTCATATTCTTTATCATACAATTCTCCGAGATAGATCTCATACTCCATCACAGCCCAGTCTTTTGTTCCCGAGACATCATACACCCCTGCAGGAATCTCTTTTCCGACAGTATACTTCTTTTCCGGCTGGAGAGTATACGTCACACTCAACGGATTATCTTCTGACTGCATCTGTCCGGTCTGACCATTTTCCGTATGGAAGGCGAGTACCACATCTTCTCCAATCATGACATATGCCCCATCATACAATCTCACATCTTCCATTTCAGTAATATCTTCATCCTCATCAGATGCATTTTCAGAGAAATATCCATACAGATAAATGGAATTGTCCTGAATCCTCGGTCTGAAACGAACCGTATCCTGACTGAAGTGTTACTTCATAAGTTCCTTCCGGAATATCTGTTCCCACAACATATTCACCATATCCAAGCTCTGTATCGTAAACCTCTCCACTGTCGGATAACTGTCTCGTTACAAACTCATACGGATCATTCTCGTCCACACTTGTATCGATTTCTGAACCACTCCACCAGTTATCATCACCAGAGTTATTGATCTGATAAATCTTATTTTTTATCTCTGTCGTCACAAAACTGATCTAGCTTTCCGCCAATACTGATCAGAATCATCAGCAATATCGTTCATCATCTTCATCGTCAGACGTTCCATACCGATTCCAAGTCCACCATGTGGCGGCATTCCATGCTTAAATGCACTTAAATACTGCTCCATGCCTTCATCTGTCATACCTCGCTTTTCCATTTTCGCAAGCAGCTCATGATAATCATGAATACGCTGTCCGCCCGTTGTGATCTCCATTCCTCTGAAAAGCAGGTCAAAGCTGAGCGTATAAGTCGGATCCTCCGGATCATCCATTGCATAGAATGGACGTTTCTTTGATGGATAATGAGTAACGAATACAAAATCTGCATCCCATTCTTCCTTCGCATAACGGCTGATCAATGTCTCTTCCTCTGGTTCCGAGGTCAAATGGGTTTCTTGATCTTTCTGTCATACTTCTCGGATACCAGTCGTTTGATCTCGTCGAATCTTACTGCCGGAATATTATCTGTCTTCGGTACTTCGATATTCAGAATCTGAAGTTCTCTTGCATACTCTTTCTTCAACAGCTCCATCGTATACTGAAGAAATCCCGTTTCCATTGCCATGATATCTTCAAATCCATCAATATATCCCATCTCGAAATCAAGGCTTGTGTACTCGTTCAGGTGACGTTTTGTGTTGTGTTTCTCTGCACGGAATACTGGCGCTGTCTCAAAGACTCTGTCGAATACTCCGACCATCATCTGCTTATAGAACTGTGGGCTTTGCTGAAGGATCGCCGGTCTGCGGAAATACTCCAGACGGAAAAGGTTCGCACCGCCCTCTGCACTTTTGGCACCGATTTTCGGAGTATGGATCTCTGTAAATCCTTCTTTATAAAGGAAATCCCTGAACCCTCTTACAATACCTTCCTGAATCCTGAATTTTGCACGCTCTCTGATATTTCTCAGGGAAATTGGTCTGTAATTTAATTTTGCTTCCAGAGATGTATTCAATTTCCACTTTGCAATCGGAAGCGGCATTGGCTCTGCCGGCTCACTTAAGATCTTCAATTCACCAAGGCGAATCTCAATCCCGTTCGGAGCTTTCGCAGACTCTGCCAGCATCACCTGTTACCTCTACTGTATCTGCTTCTTTCACATCTTTCAAGTTAAATTTGGAAATATTTTCTTCATATACACACTGAACAAGTCCTTCTCTTTTTCTGAGAATAATGAATGCAATTGTTCCCATATCACGGATCGTATGGATCGCACCATTTACTTTCACTTCGGTTCCAATTCTTCCCTCTTCGAGAAGTTCACTCAGTTCCAATGTTTCCTTCTTTTTTACACCTGTTACAAATTCCATAATTCTTCTCCTTTCAGATTCCAGCATCCCGGAAGAAGCTTTCTAAATAAAGTCCCGGGATACATCAGTATCCCGGGACGGAAATTACAATCATAATATCCGCGGTACCACCCGCATTGAATCTCAGTCTTTACATTTCAAATCTTTATCCCTGTTAAGCCAGATTCCACTCTTTGCATGTAACGTATGCTCCACGTGCTACCCTACTTCACCTGTTCAGACAGCCAGCTCCCAAGTGTTCCCTTTAATCCGCTCCGCTGTCCGGCACTCTCAGTTCACACGTGATCTTATCCGTCTTACCATTTTTATCTTTGTGGAAACGATCGTTCCTTCCGGAAAAAGAAGCTTCAACATATTGCAGACAACATCCAGATTTCCTCCCGGATTATTTCTCAGATCGATCACAAGACCTTCCATTCCCTGATTTTCCGGGTCATCCAGTGCTGCTTTAAACTGATCGTATGTCACCAGATCGAATTCTGATACCCGGATATAACCAACCCTGCCATCCTTCATCTCATACTCAACTGTCTGTGCCCGATCGTATCTCTTGTGGCAGTCAGCGTCTCTTCCTTCCCGTCTCTCAGGACATATAACGTTACTTCCGTACCTTTTTCCCCTTTGATCCAGGATACGATCGTATCCAGTTCTTCATCACCAACTTCATGGTCATCTACCTTTTCCAGAATATCCCCTGCCTTCAGACCTGCCTTTTCAGCCGGAGAATCCTGATAGACATTCACAATCGTCACTGCTTTCGTATCTGCATCTCTTGTCAGCGTTGTCCGACACCGGAAAATGTGCCGCTGGTAGATTCCATCAATGCTTTCGTCTCATCTTTATTGTAATAAACTGTATAGGGATCTCCCAGTGCTGCTGCATAACCTGAATAGATTCCCTCTACCAGTGCATCCTGATCCACTTCATCCTGATACAGATAATATTTGTCGATCAGTTGATTCAGTTGATCCAGCTTCTTTGACACATCTCCTTCTGTTACATTTTCTGATGTATAAGAACCGCTGCTGTTCCGGTTCACGATATACCATCCTCCAAATCAAGGATCGAGATCACCGCCATGATCACAATTCCGGTCAGCAGTCCTGCCGCAAAACCACTTTTCTTTCTGCCTGTATTTTCTTCCATTCCTGACTCCTTTCATCCTTTTATATTCTATGCACAAAGAGGACAAAGCAGACATTGATCCGCTCTGTCCTCCCTCAGTTCTTCCTTTGATGACGTATCTGTCATCTTCTGCTTCTGGTCAGCATACTACAAATATGTATTTGGATTTACTGCTGTTCCATTTAATTCTACCGGAAATGCAGATGTGCACCACTCGAATATCCTGTTGATCCAACATATCCGATCTGCTGTCCTTTTGCGACTTTCTGCCCTGCTGACACGCAGATTGCACTATGATGCATATATTTCGTTACGAGACCATTTCCATGATTGATCACGACCCAGTTCCCGGCACTGTTGCTCCATCCCGCGATCACCACAGTTCCTGCTGCTGCCGCATAAGTCGGTGTTCCTGTCGGAGCTGCATAATCATTTCCCTTGTGAGGTCTTGGATCAAATGCCCTGACTTCACCGAAATAGCTGGACTGATAAGTCATACCCGGACACGGATGCGTAAAATATCCATTTCCACTGACCACATTCCCACTGGACGACGGCTTCCAAAAAGAACTTCCTCCACTATTCAGCTTTGCCTGCTCCTCCTGCAGCCGTCTTGCCTGCTCTGCTTTCTCCTTCAGCTCTTTGAGCGTATCAGCATTCTGCTGGATCTGCGTCTGGATACTTGCGATCTGTCTGTGCTCTTTACTGCTGATCATCTCCTGAGCCTGCGTCTGCTGCTCTACGAGCTGACTTTGCAGCGTATTCAGATTTTTATATTCTTCCTGAAGCTTTGCCTCTTTGTCCTGTACAGTTTTCACCGTATCCTGAAACTCAACCAGCATATCCCGGTCATAAGAAGACAGCTTTGCCACATACTCGGCTTTATTCAGCAGATCTGTGATCGAACTGCTCGTCATCATCATTTCCAGAAACTGTGTATTACCGCCTTCATAAAGATAACGGATCCGCTTTTTCATGCTGTCGTACTGATCATCTTCCGCAATCTGAGCCTGAATCAATTCATTTTCCGCATCGGAGATTTCATCCTCCTTGGCGGTCAGATGCTCCTGCGTCTCATTCATTTTCTTAATGATCTCATCCAGTTTCTCCGACAGCGTCTTCTTTTCTTCTTCTGCTTTCTTTTTTATGATTCAAGCTGATCTGCTTTTTTCTCAGCTTCATCGATCGTAACCGCACCGGACTGCGATGCCGTTCCGATACAAAGGACGAACGCCAGCAAAATTCCTGTAATTTTCCTCATCCGGCCTTTCATAGGCTTCCTCCTATACTCTCAGATGCTTGCGTACTGTAAAGAAGCTTCCAAGGAAACCAATTCCGATCCCCATGATAAGTCCGATTGGCAATAAGTATATGTATACTACATTTACCGGAAGGAAATCAATAATATTCTTCAGAATACTGAACCGTTCCATGACATAGGAAACTGCCTTATCATAAAGTACATATAAAAGTCCCAGTGGGATCGCTGCGCCAAAGATACCGATGATCAGACCTTCGATCACGAATGGTGATCTTACAACAAAGTCTTTCGCTCCGATATATTTCATGATTGCAATCTCTTCTTTTCTGACTGTAATACCTGTTGTTACCGTATTGCTGATCAGGAAGATTGACACTCCCAACAGGATCGCAATGATCGCAATGGAAATATACGCAACCAGCATATTAACGCTGGAGAGTGTATTCGCTACAACATCCGATTTATTTACTTTCGACACTCCGTCCAGACTCTGTGCAAATTTAACTAGATCCTGCTGCGTAGCTGAAAGAGACTTACTCTTCGCGATCAGATCCTGGCTGTTGTCTGTCGTCTTCATATAAACTTCATAGTTATCTGAATTGGCCAGCGGATTGTCATCTTTAAATCCCTCTGCAAGCTCCGGATTATCTCCGAAATAATCCTTCTGAAAATCCTCCCATGCCTGCTCTGCTGAAATATATTTCACCTCTGAAACGTCATCACTTGCTTTCAGTTCCTTCCCAATCTTCTGGATCTTCTGTTCCTCTGTTGCGTCATCATTAAAGAATACGGTGATTGCAACACCTTCTTCTGCACTTTTAATAATATACTGGAAGTTAACAAGTATCGAGAAAAACAATCCAAACAGGAAAATACAGGCTGACATCACGCCCTGCTTTCCAACGTATCCAAATGTACTAATCCTCATTTATATACCCACCTTTTTTTTCATCACTGACGATGACACCCTGCTTCATAGTAATGACGCGTTCGTTCATCTCATTTACGATCTCCTGATTATGCGTGACAACAAGCACGGTTGTTCCACGCTCATTCGCCTCTTTCAGAAGGCTCATGATCTCCCAGGAGTTCGTTGGATCCAAGTTACCTGTCGGCTCATCCGCCAGCAGGATGGCAGGCTCATTTACGATCGCTCTTGCGATCGCTACTCTCTGCTGCTCTCCTCCGGAGAGTTCCTTTGGGAACGACTTGTATTTCTGTGCAAGTCCTACCAGTGACAGAGCAGCCGGTACTTTTTTCTTGATCACACGGGTCGGTGTCTCTGTCACCCGCAATGCAAATGCAATATTCTCATAAATATTCCGATCTTTCAGAAGCGGAAATCCTGAAATACAACTCCCAAGTCCTCTTCTGTACTTTGCAATATTCCGGTGTCTCATACGGTTTAAGTTTTGTCCGTTCACGATGATCGTACCATCGGTCGGATTCAGTTCTTTCATAATCAGACGGATAAGGGTTGACTTTCCCGATCCACTGTCACCAACGATGAATACGAACTCTCCGCGCTCGATCTTTACGGATACACCGTTCAAGGCCGCATTGCATGACCCTTGGAATACTCCTTCGTCACATTCCTTAATTCAATCATATGTTCCTCCTAAAACTTATCCATACTCCCAAAATTCCTAGTACTCTAATGACTCCATGTACTTCATGTACTTTACTACCATTAAGAGCAATCTTGAAAGTAATGGCATCCTCAAACACACGCAGATCCAGACCGGTACTCTTCTGAAGCTTATCCAGTCTGTATACCAGAGTATTTCTGTGGATGTAAAGCTGTCTGGATGTTTCTGATACATTCAGGTTGTTCTCGAAGAACTTATTGATAGTTGTCAATGTCTCTTCATCAAAGTCATCCGGAGATTTTGCTTCAGAAAATCTCTTTGATAAACATCTTACAAAGTGGCAGTGGCAGCTGATAGATCAGTCTGCCGATTCCAAGAGTTGTATAAGCAACGATATCCTTCTCGTCAAAGAAAATCTTACCTACATCAAGTGCAAGTTTCGCCTCTTTGTATGACTTGGATACTTCCTTGATATCACTTACGATGGTTCCGTATGCAATATGGATCTGCTCGTCGCCTCCCTCTGCCTGGAGCGTATCCAGCATCTCTTTCGCCATTTCTCAAGTTCCTTATTGCCATCCTTTATCTGAGAGTTCTTTCACGACAATAATATTCTTCTCATCTACCGCAGTTACAAAATCGCGGGATTTGCTTCCGAGAAGATTTCTCACATTATCAAGTGCAGCACTGTCTTTTCGTGCGATGTCTCAATAATAAAGATAACACGTTTCACTTCTGTGTCAATATGAATTTTTTGGCACGATTATAAATATCCACCAAAAAAGGTTGTCCAAAAGCAGGTTTTTGATAAAATTATCTTTGTCAAAACGCTCTTTATATGCAACCAGAAGACTCTGGATCTGGAATGCCTGCGATCTTTCCGAGCATATATTCATCTTCTGTCTCGCCATCTGGCAAGCAAAACATATTCCAAACGCTGCTCATCAAAAATCTTAAAGAACTGGCATCCCTGGATCACCTGGCTGTCTGCCGGGGATTCAACAAAAGAAAGAACCGCTTCCCCACAGATCTTATATCAAATGTTGCTGCAAGTTCCTTGCCTTCTGTGTCGAGTACACAAAAATCAACCTTTGATATTCCCTTTAATCCTTCAATCGTATTCTGAAGTATCTGATTCGAAATCATCCTTTTTCCTCCATTCCATGTATTCTTCAGCAAATATGTGCACGCATGTGCATATTCACATAATTTTTTTTGTGTCGATTTTTTTTACGTACACATTTCCCCTTTAGTATATTAAGTCAAAACTGCAAAAAAATAAAGAGTAAATCCTTTTATTTTAGTCATTTTTTTTTGAATTTTTATGAAAAATTCATATTTTCAGACTTTTAGTTCACAATTTTCGAATATAGATCTTATTTCCAGGCAAATCCGTTATTCTTTTTTCCTGTTCTACATGATATCTGGAAATTTTCTTCTGAATAAAAAAACTTTATCCGGCTCCTCAATTTTTCTCTCATCCAGATGCCCTGTAAACGCACAGCAGCCCAGCCAGACCCGTACATTCAGAAGGGTTTATTTGCCGTAATAAACCGTTCCTGAAACCGGGGACGGCAGCACCGACAGGATACAGTCCGTCTCCGTTCCGTTGATGGCATTGATCGCATCCTGGATCTGCTCTTCATTCTCCGAAATCACCATCTGCCAGATGGTAACGCGGATTCCCGGTTGTTCCCTGGACAGAACCGCCTCTACTTTTCCCAGATTTTCCTCACTGTCTGCAAGCAGGAATATTTTTTATGATGGTTTTTTTGCATATACTTTCAAAAACATCTTAAGGAAAACGTTCTCTTCAGTTTCCCGGAACAGCTTTTCATTTTCTATCTCTGCCGCTTTCAAGGATCTCTGTATTCTCCGGCAGCAGCATCGTCAGTGCATTGATCTGCTCTTTTTGTGCATTTTCTCTTTCTTTCATCAGCATATCCATGGAAACCAGCTCGATCGTATCCACTGACTCACTCTCGAGATACTGCATTGCCCGGATCATCGCTTCTTTTTGCTGTCAGGATTGGAATCTCCACATCAAATATATTCATCTTTTCTATCATAATAAATCACCCAACCATGCTCCCCATTCTGAGCATTTTATCAAAAATGAGTGGTTTTGTCAAAATAAGACCTTTCTGCTTCCGGTTTTCTATATTTTTCCTCCGTCTGTGCTGTCCCGTTCTCCTGCGTCCGTCTTCTTTTTTGTCACCAGTCCGCCGATCCTCCCGGTCTCTTTGGAAGTAAGTGATTTCCAGCCCCTGTGCAAGTACCCGGTCTAACAGTCCCAGTTCTTCCGCAATCTCATACTTCATTTTTTCTTCCTCTTCCAGTTCGTTTAAATTGATCGGTTTTTTTTTTTTCTTTCCCATATTCTGCCTTCTTTTTCTTTTTTTTAGAAGTATTTCCCGATCAGATCAGATTATACTGAAAAACTGATTCCTGTCATCTGCCCGTAAAACGAACAGGACGGAGCAGATACCGGTCAAGTATCTGCTCCGTCCCTCTTTATAAGATGATACAAATATAAGTGAATCGTCAATTATTCGATTGCTTCTGTCTCGATCACAAATTTTACACTTCCATCCATCTTGCTGTCCTTACCACTGAATGTATTGTAGGTGCAGTCATCAGAGGTCAGTGCTTTGAGTCTGTCAAGTACATCTCCGAATTCGTCTTCTACTGTACTCTTTAATTTACTTGTTCCTTCTTTATCGAACTGATCCATACCATCTGCCAGCTTCTTTGCTCCTTCTGAAAGTGAGGAAGCTCCTTCACGAAGTGCATTGCTGTTGGCTGAAAGTTTCGCTGCACCGGCTGACATCTGTGAACCAAGTGTATTCAGACCGGATGCAAGCTGGTTCGTTCCGCTCTGCAGCGTTCCTGCTCCGGCTGCCAGTGTTGAACTGCTTCCTTTCAGTTTCTCTGCACCTGAAAGAAGAGAAGTATTATAAGATCCGAGCTGCATAAATCCGCCATTCAATTCAGTAATTCCCGGATTGCTGTCGGGAACTGTGCCTGAACAGATGTATTCAACTGTCCAAGTCCGCCTGAAAGAGTTCCAAGTCCGGTATTCAGTCCCTGCATTCCCTGATTCAACTGAGTCACAGATGCTGTAAGCTGGCTGATTGAATCTGACGGAAGACTGTCCTTTGCTGCTGCAATAGCATCCAGTTTCTTCTGCATTTCCGGAAGCTGCTGCTGTAATGCTGCTGCAGTCTCTTTAAATGTCTTCAGATTTGTCTGAAGCGTTGCTGCCCCGCTTGTGATGGCTGACAGGTCAAAGGTCGGTACACTGACCGTGATCGCAGATGCTTTCTGCACATTGTTCAGTCCGTCTGCAGCAGTCTGTGCATTCTGAAGTGCCGTAATTGCTGTACTGATCTGATCTCTTACTGACTCATCTGTTGTCGCATTTAACTGAACCTGCAATGCACTGATCGCATTTGCAATCTGCGTCTTGCTTGTATTGGCTGCTGCCTGTGCTGCATCCACTTTTGTATTGTAATCTGTAATCTTCGCATTGACATCTGCAACCGCTGTCTCACAGTCACTTTGCAGTGTTCCGAGCTGGGTATTGATTGCATTGAGCTGTGTTTCCATTCCGGTCAGTGCTGCTGCAATATTGGCTACCGGTGTGGCAATTCCTGTCTGAAGACTTGCAGAAAGAGATTCCGTTGCAGAAATCAGTTCATTTCCGGTTGTCACCATACCATTCACCTGCGTCAGAAGTGCTGTCACTTCCTCTCAGATTATCGCCCGACTCCGAAAAGGTTTCTTCTCCTTTAATATTTTTAATACCGTCAAGTTCGCTGACATCTTTTAAACTTTCTGTCGTTCCCGCATTTTTCAGCCAATCCGAAACTGTTATA
>VOFI01004166.1_pt1 | contig 87499 bp, 149 predicted proteins | sample 5384131 | NCBI WGS metagenome assembly VOFI01 (sample SAMN12384728, study PRJNA508395) | human gut metagenome | isolation source: healthy gut H | host: Homo sapiens
TTTTTTTCCATTCCCGGTGCTTCTATTTTTATCCCAGCTCCACCCTCAATATCTTTTGCTTGATTTACCAAGCAACCATTGTCTGTAAATTCCAAAACACTTCCTATCAAATTAGCAGAATCTAATATGTCGTTTCCTTTTATTTTCTGAAGAACCATTTGCATTTTCTTCATTCGTATTAGAATTGACAATAGGATTAGACGTATCTGGTTTCTCATCTGGACTTGCACCACACCCCGTCAATGCACAGATACATAATCCAACTGCTATGAATTTACTGATGTTTGTTTTTTTCATTTTTGTATTCCACCTTTCTTGTTCGATATGCCCCTATTGTAAAAAGGAAACCATTCTAAAAATCCTGTAAAAAAGTAAGAAAATCATCATCATTTTTAGAGGATTTTTACAGACTTTTCTGTTATACTGTCTATAATTTATATAGAAAAGATTGATACATTATGAAAATACTTCTTCTGGAAGATGATTTAGAATTATGTAAAATATAAAAAATTCGCTGGAAAAAGAAAACTATATGGTTGATTGTTGCAATGACAGGGGAAACCGCTATGCTGTATGCCTTAAATACCGACTATGCTTATGACCTCGCCATTGTAGACCGTATGCTACCAATCATTGACGGTTTGACAATCATAAAATCTATGCGTAGAAAAGGAATATCTATTCCTATCCTTATCATTACTGCCATGAGTACCCTTGACAATCGGGTTGAGGGTTTAGACGGCGGTGCTGATGATTACTTAGTAAAGCCATTTCATATCAAAGAATTGCTTGCAAGAGTTCGGGCATTGACAAGGCGACCTGCCAATATCCAGTTATCGTCTAAATTACAATATGGAGATTTGACTTTCGATAAAGACAGCAGAACCTTATCCACACCAAATAATTCTCTTTTATTAACTTCAAAGGAAACCGAATTGACTTTTGTATTTATGCAGAACCCAGAAACACTATTTTCCCGTGAACAGCTAATCCTTAAAATCTGGGGCAGTTCTTCCGAGGTAGAAACTGGCAATGTAGACAGTTACATTTCTTTTTTCTGCGAAAACGCCTAAAAAGAGTTAAAAAGTTCCTGTAAAATAACAACGGTCTACGGTGCAGGGTACAAACTGGAGAAAGAAACATGTTAAATAATTTATACCGAAAACTTCATATTCTGTTTGCAAGTTCTGTTATGCTGATTATTACCCTTGTGATTTCCTTTGTCGTTGCGAACACAGTTCATACAGAGAAAATCAACGAAAGCACCTTGTTTCAAAGATTGACAACCTTGCTAATTTATCAAGTGGAAAGTGCTTCTTCGGATATGGATAAATCACTCAAAGCCTACGAAAAAAGTTATCATATTTTTTTCTTTGATTAGCGATACAAAAGGAAATACCATTTATCAGAGTAATTTTCCATTTCCAACTCCTACGGACAATCTGTTGCATGATGTAGAAAAGCAGATTTCTACACAACCATTATCACAAACAGAAAACAGCACAACTTCACAAGGCGGTTTTCTGGAAATAAGAGGAACACATCACGATACTTATTTTGTTATTCCTGCTACCATTCGGACAGCAAATGATACCGTATATCATGCGACTTTTCTTTATCAGACAGCTGGCTTGACGGATATTTTACAAAAGACATTACCGATATATCTTCTTATCTGGCTTTTGGCTTGTATCGTTGTTATCATACTAACCCGTTATCTGCTGAAAAAGTCGTTTGCTCCAACGGAACGGATACTGCAAAGCCAAAAAGATTTTGTTGCAACAGCGTCCCATGAATTAAAATCTCCACTTGCTGTTATGATTTCCAACACGGATATGCTTCTTGATAATGTTCCCTTAAACGAACAGGCAAGGCAAGCCGTACAGACCATAGATTTTGAATGTATGCGGTTATCCCGTTTAGTCAAAGATATGTTGCTTCTGGCTTCTTCCGACGCTAAAACATGGACATTGCATAAAAGCACAATCAATGTAGATACCTTACTCATCACGTTATATGAAACCTACGAACCCGTCTGCATGAAGCAGAATTTAGAACTAAAACTGCATTTATCCGAGGAAAGTTATCCTGCCATGCTTACCGACAAAGACCGATTATTTCAAATCTTGTGTGTCTTTATGGATAATGCCATTCAACATTCCAAGAATAATTTTGATAGAGATAGAAGTAATCGCCACCGAAAAGAATATTGCTTTTTCTGTGGCAGACCACGGGCACGGTATCTCTGATGAAGATAAGCACTATGTCTTTGACCGCTTTTTATAGTGGCGATAAGTCCCATACGAACAAATCAAATTTTGGACTGGGACTAAGTATCGCCAAAGAATTAACCCAAATGCTGAACGGCACAATAACTATCAATGATACTGCTGGTGGCGGTGCTACTTTTACTGTTAAATTTCCTCTGAAATAGATTAAGGCTTGCAGATCATACAAAATGTATGGTGCAAGCCTTTTTTCAAATCTTTTGTCTTTTGGGTAATCTTGTAAATATATTCTTCTGGCGTAGGGCGTTTATTCCCAAAATACTTTTTGAAATTTGCCTGCACCTCTGGGTCTGGGCTGTTCATGGCTTCATCAATCGTTGCTTCAATATCAGCCCGTATATCAGCCAATGAAACACCGCCAGCCTTTGCACCTGCTTTCAAAGCTTTTTAATATCTCGTTTTTTTAGACCTATCATATTTCAAATAACCTTTGATCTATATATTTTTCATAAACATTTTTACATAAAAGTGGCTATTAAGCCAAAAGCTAAAATACCAAACATAAGAAAACCGAAAAAAGCACTAACACATAAAGCGACGATTGAAAATACATCTCGTCGTTTGGGATTTTTTACTAACGAAACCGAAAGAACAAAACCAGATAATATCGAGATTACATTTAATACAATCAATCCTGTTTGAAGTCCTCCTGTAATTTCTTTCCAGCCTGAAGATTGACTATTTTTTACTTTATTTCCGATCCAGGGTAAACCAGAATTCCACCCCGTTATCAAAGTTCTGAACACCGTACTGCTGATTCATACCTTCCATAATAGCCTTTACAATAGAAAGTCCGATTCCGCTTCCGCCATACTCTCTGGTGCGGGCTTTGTCTACCTTGTAGAACTTGTTCCACAGATTCGGGAGATCGGCTTCCGGGATTGGGGTTCCAGTATTAAATACCGTTACTTTCACTCTGTTTTCCTGTTTCTGGACTTTGATCTCCACAATTTTTTCTCCATCCAGATGATGCAAGGCATTGCTTACATAATTCGTCACAACTTCTTCTGTCTTAAACTCATCTGCCCAGACATAAAGAGGCTCTGTCTCATTAAAAATCACCCGGGCTTCTTTTCTGCCTGATCATGATATCCATGGTGGAAAGAACGCCTTTGATCAATGCAGTCAGGTCAAAACGCTCCATAACAGCTGCGTCTTTTCCGGATTCCAGCTGATTCAGCGTAAGAAGATTTTTTACCAGTTTATTCATCTTGGAGGCTTCATCCATAATGACGTCACAGTAAAAATCCATGCTTTCCGGATCATCATTAATGTTCTCCTTCAGACCTTCTGCATACCCCTGCACAAGAGCAATGGGTGTCTTCAGTTCATGGGAAACATTGTCCAGGAATTCCTTTCGCATTTCGTCGATCTTTACTTTATCCTCAATGTCTTTTTGCAGTTCATTGTTGGCAGATTTCAGCTCAGAAATGGTATGCTCCAGCTGACTGGACATCTTGTTAAAATTATCTCCCAGCACATCAATTTCATTGCCGGCCTTGCTTTCATATCTGGCTTCAAAATCAAGATCTGTCATCTTACGGGAAAGCTCCGTCAGCTCGGAAATAGGTCTGGTCAGCTTTTCTGGTTACTGCCATAATACACATTCCACTTATAACAATAATGATAATTCCTACAAAGAAATAAAACTTATTGGAAATATTTGCACTTTCCTGGATACTTTCCAGAGGGCTTCGGATCAGGAAATAATTACCATTGTCAAATTTCCCCCAGCACTCTACATAATCCATACCCACGAAACGGTCATATACCTGCTCACAGTTATCCGTCTGTTTCAGAATTGTGCCTTTTCCGTTATCCATGTCAAGATCACTGGCATAACCAAAAAAACAGCTTGCTTCTCAGCTGATCTTCATTCTCCGGCCAGCACAGATATTTCGTATTATCCTCATTGACAACCACCCAGGTCAGATTATTCCTGGAGCTTTCCTGAATGATCTCAGAAGACAATTCTTCCTGCTCGCTTTCCACATCGTCCTCTGTCATAGAATCCGTGTTGATCTGACTCAGCACTTCCCTTGCTTCCAGAAGAGTTTCCGTCTTTTTTGACACATAATATTTTTCCAGAAATGCTCCGTTGATCATGGAAATCGTGAGAATGGAAAGGAATAAAAGACCTATAAATGTAAACGTGATCTGGTGCTTTATGGAGCGGATTTTCTTTGGCTTCTTTGATTTCTTCATCACTCTACCTCAAACTTATAGCCCATTCCCCCAGACTGTCTTGATATACTCGCCCTTATCGCCCATTTTACTTCTTAATTTCTTCACATGTGTGTCAATGGTTCTGGCATCTCCGAAATAATCATAATTCCAAACAGAATTAAGGATTTTTTCCCTGGAAAGAGCAATTCCCTGATTTTCCAAAAAAGTAAGTAAGAAGCTCAAATTCCTTAAAGCTAAGATCCATAGGCTTGTCATCGACTGTTGCAAGATGGGCAGCCTTATCGATCACAATTCCCCCTGCGCTGAGCACATCTTCCGCTCCGGTCTGTCCGGTACGGCGAAGGATAGCTTCTACTCTGGCTACCAAGATCTTCGGGCTGAATGGCTTGGAAATATATTCATCTACACCAAGATCAAAACCAAGAAGTTCATCACGTTCATCTCCTCTGGCAGTGAGCATGATGATCGGTACTTTAGAATTCTTGCGCACCTCACGGCATACTTCCCAGCCGTCCATCTTTGGCATCATTACATCCAGGATGATCAGGGCAATATCTTTTTTCCTTATAAAAAGATATCCATGGCTTCCTCGCCATCTCCTGCTTCCAGCACCTGAAAATTCTTCTTTGTTAAAAAGTCTTTTACAAGCTTTCTCATTCGGCTTTCATCATCCACTACAAGGATTTTTAATGTATCCATATCTTGTCCTCCCTTTTTGGTCAACCTCATTTATCGCATGGTTTTTATACCTTTTTGTACGATTTACCTGTATCTTAACACAGGGGTATGATGATTTTGTGAACGCCAGCACATTTTCTTACAGATGACTTTTTTTCTGTTTTTGTGCTATGCTAGAGCGTGTTTAAAAAAGGCTTTCTGCAAGATGTGCGTCACAATTTGTGGGAGATTTCGCTCGGATGAGGGCGCCGTAGCGGGCTACGGCAACCGAATTCGGGTGAAATCTCCCGCAAAGTGGGGCGTGCAGATTGCGGAAATGATTTTTCAAACACGCTCTAAGTACAGTGTAAAATATAAATCAATTTTTGAAAAGAGGGAATTCACATGCGTCAGGAAAGTTTTAAAATGGAGCGTCCGGGACTGGTGAAACCGGGAGATAAGATTCAGATCACGGAATATCAGTCCTACATGAACTACAGCTATATCATTGAGCCTGCTGTAGCCATGTCCGGCTGCTATCCGAACTCACAGAGAATCAAGGCAAAGGAAGGAACCATTGTCAGTGTGGAAAAGGCACCGCTTAGTGGGTATGTGGTGATTGCGGAATTTGAGGAATAGCTACATTTAGTCAGGGGCCCCCCAAAGGGGGCCCTGACTGATTTTCACTTTTTCTGAAATTTCTCAATCACACACTCCACACTCATGCGTCTTTGTTTACATCATATTTATTTAAATATTCTCTGTAAGAAAAATCCTCGACTACTTTTCAGTAGCCGGAGCACCTTGACAATTCACATATGATTGATTTGATTCGTTTGCACGACGTTCGATCTCAGCTTTGACAGTTTCGTTCCATGGCGCCAGAAGTTCTAATTCATCATCACTCATCCAATCATCAGGCAGTTTTCCAGCAGATAGGTAAAGATAATGATAGACGTTTACTCCATTGGCTTTTTGCCATTTCTACCATTGTGTACACAATAGCGCTGGCCTGGGCTCCGCTTGGTGTGTCACAGAACAGCCAGTTTTTACGGTTATGTGCTTAAGAACATAACCGTAATTATGTGCCGAACTTAGTTATGTGCTCTTAACATATTTCAAGAAAAATGTCATAGTTAAAAGAAACTGTCGAAGAGCTGCATAAACAGTATTCACAGACTCAAGACACATGCTCACCTGTTGAAGAAGGTACTGATAATTCCAAATCGACCGAAGACACTGATAACCAAAAATAACCGTCATTACGATCGTTGTCACCTCCTTTCTCTCTTGGTTCGTTGTCAGTTGCAAACATCATTGACTTGTCTGCCATCTGCTGATTTGTATAACCAAATCTGGCTTGTTCCGCTTCTAAATTTCTAAACATCTCATTTCCTCCTTTCGCTTATTTGCGTTTTGCAAACTGAAATTATACTATAATTTCTATTTGCAAATTTATCAATACTTTTCTTTTCATTTTGCAAACTTTTCTGTTGACAGTTTTTTCAATATGCAACTATAATCGAATTATCAGGAGGTACCAATTATGGGTGACAATTTTAATGACAATTTAAAAGAAGCTCGCTTAAGATCTGGATTATCCCAGAAAGAAGTGGCAGAAAATATTGGCGTAGCAAAATCTACATATTCATTATATGAGAGTGGAAATAGAGAACCAAACGTAAATACAATAAAGAAAATTGCTGATTGCTTAAATGTTTCTGCTGATACTCTCCTCGGACTTAATGACGAACTTACCACTCTTGCCGCTCATTTTGATGGCAAAGAATACACCGAAGACGAATTGAATGAAATTCGCCAGTTTGCTGAATTTGTGAAAAACAAAAGGAAATAATCGGCATATCTGCCAGAATGTACATTGACAATATAATATATTTACCCAGGGAACTGTTGGGGTGTTATGTCAGCCGCCGGACACTTTTGTGAAAGGAGGCTGGTGCTGATGGTTACATACAGTGATTTATTTACTTTTGTAATTATGTCTTTGTGCAGTCATAACTCTTGTTATTACTTTTTCGCATAAAAAATAGCGCCCCTGCTCTGGTAAAGTAAGGCGCTATTTTTAGCTGATGCTTTATCCGGCGGTCAGGTGTGCACTGACCAACGGTTCTCTTGTTAAATATATTATATGTCACTCCGAAATATTTGTCAATTTTCTTTTTGTGGAAGCAACTGTACAGATTTTTGTACACGTATTGAGATATACTAAAGCGGGAGGTGTTTACATGAGCACATATGAGGAATTACAAGACCAGACCTGCGCGGACGGTATAGACGTAATGGACTATAAATTTAATAGTCCAAACATAAAAGGCTTATATTGTAACAGCACTGTAACAATCAATAAGTCCATTTGAAGGAATGGTTATACCATTCCGTTTTCATGATCTCCGACACCCGTATGTCAAGCCCAAGACAAAAATATAATTCTGAAAAGCAGAAATCCAAGCTACCAACATAGATTTGATAGCTTGAAATCGCTACTTTTTACTCACTATCTATACGAGTAGAACATAATAGGCAGAAACATTATTCTTCAAACAAAACACATATATTTTAATGAGAAAAATCAAAAAACAAATGATGTATGGTTATTTCCTGATTATCAAGATTCCGCATATGCTGTGAAGAGTACTGCGGTTCCATATAGCGTAACTCGCGGGACAAATTGCTTACTGGCGTAACTTTTGCAATTTCAGAAACAAGTTCGTTTACAATTTCTGGAATCTTGCCACTTAACACATACCCAATAATTGAAGATTCTGATGACTGTGATCCATAGCGTCCTGACGTGTAGTTTTTTACTCCTGTATCGACATATCTTTTTAATTTTATCTTTCTTGTGATTATAGAGATTCTTGCATTCTGCACCAAAATAACTGTTTGAAGTATCCCAATCACGAAAACAAAAATCAATGGTGGGCTTATATCCACGCTTCTTTTTTTAATGTAGGATCTTGATATTGATGTACTGGGCCAATGCTGTTTATTCGTAGAATAGTAGCTCTATTTTCACTGGTCCATCGTAGCGATATTTTCCCATACCATTCCTGTGTAATATCATCTTCTTCAGTGTTTTCAGTGATGGTAATGCTTTATCGGCAATCATGTCATGATACCCCTGCCATAGAGTCAATAATATTTCGTTGATACCAGCAGGACCAAGTCGCTTTGCCAAATCGTCCGGCACAGCTGAAGATGCTGTTATATTTCTTATACTGCTCATAAAATCACCTCCATGCTTTGGAAATATCTTCGAATATTTCATCTGCATCTCTGCAGGCAGCAGAATATGTCCAATATTTGCGTTGCGCTGGTTTAACAATGAAAATCTTTTTCTCTCTGATAAATACGGAGGTTTCTTCTCACGAAAACCATTTGTTGATTATCGACCAATGAACGGTCCAAGTTTAGGAGTATTTCATTAAGCTGATCATTGTTGGTTATAACATTTAGATCCTTTGTGGTGGAATGCTCAACATTTAACACAAGAACAGATAGTGGAGCATTGCCAAAATATAGGTCGCCAGAAAAGCCCATGCCAGTTCCAAATGTCCTAGTCAGTATCCCTTTTAGAGAAGCGTAATATAGTTTGTAGTTATCAATGCTCGGTCTGAAAAAGATACTGAACGATTTTTTTATTTTTAAAATAGTCGTAAACATAGTCAATAACATCATCTATTTGGTAGCACTCATATTCCTTTAAACGATACATATTTCGTGCAAACTGTTCCAACAGGTAATTCTCTTTTGGTGAGTTTACTAATTTATCAAAGATGTTACAAGCTTCTGTGAGTTCAGCATCGTTGGGTTTGGGGATTGGCGTCTGCCAAATGTCCCCGGCCTCTAACTCGTCCCGTTCTACTAGCCACTTTCTATTTGTAAGTATATGATAATACGAAAATACTCTTGAACCTATTATCACGCTCAAGTACTTAAGCTGTTCAATTTCACCGTGAATTCCCAAAAGGCTATGGTTAAACACAGCATCATAATCCAACACTTCTGAAAGAAATGTTCCATTTTTATGGCTCTGTTTAATTATCAAATGTGGAGCAGCAAAAATCTCTCTAGCATTTTTTGACAACGCACTCAAAGTCATGGAAATCAACTATCGGAAGTTCGTCGGATGAAACATAATATGGTTTAAAGGATTTTGCTTCTATCAATGGAAGACCTGTGAAGTCATAACATTGATGTTTCCGATTTCCTCTTTTGAACCCTTCAGCAGTTGTCATGTGATTTTCTTCAATAAATGATGCCATAGGTGCAAAAAGTACTTTGCATTTTTCCTATTAATTCAAGATCTCTAGGTGCTCCCCACATTGCAATTTTCCAGATTCTATCGTCATCAATAATGTCATGCGGAATTCTACATATATCGGTAGGATCAATAGAAAACTTCCTGGTATCTTCAATTGTATAAATTGGCTTTGGTGTACAATAAATTATTGGTTGCTTGAGCTCTTCCCTTTTGGGAGTATAGATAATGGCAGCAGCGGGTCCACTAGCGTGATCAAATAAAAATTTTCTATATACTGATAAATTTATAATCGCTAGAACATTGTTATCCGAAAAAAGATTTGCTCTATACATCCTACTTTTATCAGACCTATTAAAAAGCAATCCCTTACTAGGCATAAGGAGACAGATAATTCCGTTTTGTTTGCACAACTCTGAACACTTGATAGAAAATGCCTGTGCAATTTGCTTATCACCTATAACACGATTTACTTTCTTCAAGTACTCTTTCTTTTTTTCGGTAATGTTACTCTGCCAAAGGTGGATTACCAACAATGACATCATATCTTTCTTTATTAAAAGACTTATCCTCATCGAAAAAAATCACTTGAAATCAAGTTCTTACCTAATAGAGAAGGAAATGAAAGCTTATCCCAGATGCTTCGTGGGTCTAGGAAGTCACACATTGCTAAACTAAGGCTAAACGAGGCGACTCGAATTGCCTCTTCATTAATATCTACACCAAAAATACTATTTTCAAGAGAAGATTTAGTCGATCACAGGTGATTGCTTGAACAGCGTTTTGTGACATCCATCTACAAACCAGTCTTCTATATGCTTCAACTAAAAAAATGCCCGAACCGCATGATGGATCAAAAAATGATATATCTTTATATTCGCCTTCCCAAGGGATACACTTCATCCATGACCAAGTTGACAAGATGGAGAGGTGTATAATATGTTTCCTTTCTCATCCTCTTCGTCTGACAAATGAAAAAAACAACTCGTAGATACTACTGATTAACTGAATGGGGATAATGTCAAAACTATAAAGCGGCCATAAAGGTAAGTTGTCTGCTCTCCAATTCGCTGTTACCTAAAATAAATGTGCGAAGCTCATCCAAATCATCTTGAGTAATGATCTCTGTTTCAATTTCTGAGACTTGCAGTGTATCACCATTAAATTTATCTTTGAGTATTACTAAATAAGTTATAAGTTGCTTCTTTACTGTTCAGCACATCAGTATACCATTTCGCTGACTCCATAAAATTGCAATAAAAATCTTGTGGAAATACGGTTTCTCCGTTTGAATCTTTTCGTTCTTCCAGATATTTAATAAAAATCGACCGGCTGAGCAAAGCGTGAACTACACCCGTAATTATTTCTTTTGCTCTTATCGCATCTTTTACTGATTTGATTGATCAATGTTCTGCGCATTATTCTCAAATTTGATATTAGTGTGGCATCAACTCGATTTTGAGCATTAAACCTCGTCATGCTTTGACGCCAGTATTCGCCACTTTCAAAGCAAGGAACGATGATACTTCTTTAAGGCAAGTTGCTGTGAAACCAATCCATCTGTTAAACTTAACGTTTCAATTATCCCTGCAGTAGGATCAAGATTTCCATTCTCAATGACTTGCGGTGTTTCATAGTTGTTATAAATCAAAATTTCATCTGGAGTCACCACGAATAACAACGGAGCCTCTCCGAGATTCCAAGAAAGACGATGTAACTCTGCGACTTGTTTCGCATCATATTTTTGAATAACGGAAAAATAGATAAGCGGAACTTTAGCAATTCCGTTTACATCGCGAAGAAAATATACAGCGTCAATTCCTATCTTTTCATGAACTTGTGTATAAAATAGTCTTTGAAAGGAAGTCATGCTCTGCAAATTGTCTTCTGTAGCCAAACCAGTACCGCTATTTATATCAAGGCATTCGAATATGCCATTTAGTAATTCACTCATATTTCTGCCTCCACATTATTTTTCCAACTAGTTACATGTTACTTGATTGATACTTGGTAAAGTAAATATAAAATCAAGACAAGTATATTCCATATTCGATTTCTCGTGCTATTGTTTCTTTGCATAATTATATTATATTTTTCAATGTAGCAAATGCCTTAGAAACTGAATTATATGATAAGTTTAAATGCTCTGCTGTAATAGGAATACTGGTAACAGGAGATACTTTAAGGTATTCATACACACTCCAAACACTTTTTGTTTTCGGTACTTTGGCTCTTAACTTTTCCTCATCTAGTTTAATTGTTTCTTCGTATTTTTGAGCAGATCTACACTAGTTTGAGTTGCTTCATTGATAATCCGTATGAAATACTTGATCCAACGCACGTAACCGCCGCTGTATTGCGTTGAACTGAGTATATCAAAATACTCGTTTTTTATTAAAGAATAGGTGCTCAGATAGACACAGCCCAGATAACGCTTTGCCTGCAATTTTTTCAGTACCATGAATATTAGAATACGTCCAACAATTCCATTATATTTCTCAAATGGATGTATCATTTCAAATTGATAGTGTACTAACGCAGCTTGAATCAAAGGATCATCCTCACTGTCATAGAGGTAAGCAGAAATATCGGCCAATGATGGCAAAACATCTTCTGGAGCTGTTGGGTTATAGGTTTTAAGTTTGATATTGCGCGTTGTAAAAATGTTTGGGTGTTGCGTATACTTATTTGTTGTTCTGCTTTATCACCATATAAAGCGATGCTACATATTTTGCTATATTCCTGAGCTGCAAACTGCATATCTACGGCTGATTTATAAGCTGACATTAAATTTTTTATAGACTCTATATTACCCTTTCCAGCCTCTCTTTTAACTAATATATTTCTAAAATCTAATGCACCATAATAATCTATCATTTTGGAATAAGTGCATTCCTTTAAGAGCATCAATTCACAAAATGAGTTTTTATTTGGTGCATACTGAAGCAACCCTTCTAATAATCCAAGAGTGTGATATGTCTCAATCAAAAGCGCCATCAGTTCATCATCTATTTTGAAAAATGTATTACCTTTCAATGGACGCGGTGTGAAAGTATAGTATATAAAATTCAACTTTCCATTTTTTTCTTTGTTCGGTGTAATCTCCTGTATATGGATGCATTTTTATCCCTCAGTATCTATTTTATTTATTTCAATTATAGCAGATAACTAAAAACAATAAAAGTGACATCACAGTATTAATTTCAATAATGCGCTAAAAAAATGAAATAAAATAACTAATTTAACTTTCATGACTTAGGCATTACTCTGCTTCGATCATGCACGCGATTGGTATTCTGGATCAGTACATTATGGCAAGAGGTGGATGGAAAACAGATACCGTTCTAAAGGCTGTATACAGAAATGTGATCAACGATGAGCAAAAGAAATTTACAGATAAAATTAATTCGCATTTCACAACTATGCAACACGAAAAAAGGAAAAAACGCCGTAAATACGGCGTTTTCACTATGGACCTGAGGGGAATCGAACCCCTGTCCGAAAGCCTATCCCTTGCGGTGTCTCCCATCACAGTCGCTGATTTAACATTCCCTCAGCAGTACGCCCACCGACAGGCTTACTGCTTCAGTAGCTTCATGATACATCTACCGGGGCAAAGCTTACCCGGCAAGGTTTCTCACATGGTCGACGTCAGATTCCTGAAGTGTGAGTGCATCAGGGACTGACGAGCAGCAATTAGGCTGCCATTACTAACTGATCGTCAGCGTTTATATTTAGAAGTTATTCCCGGTTCCACAACTTACGCAGTCCTAATCGTATATAAGGAGTCTGCGGATGGCTTCCATTTTTGCAAAGTTGTCAAAATTTAGTGTGTTGGTCCCCCGTCGAAACCAGTACAAGCCGCTCAGGAAAGCCTTCGCGCCTAAGTCTCCGTAAGTCATGGATCTCGCCTCCACTAAACCGCCCTAAAATGCGCGGCTTGCGAATATACATTGCAAAATCGCTGGTTACTGGAAAGGGAAGAAAGAAACAGTAACGACAACAACGGGGGTGGGGTGAAGTAGTTGGTATCCCGCAACTATATTGTTTTTTTCTAATCTATCGTTGTCAAGAAAGTGTAGGGAAACCAATCACCCCCCCTCCCCTTCGTTAAAAGTTCTTACTAACCAGCAAGTCCCAGCCAGTACACAGCATTTGGGCAATGTGTATTACCCAGCGAGCCATTTCAGGCGCGTTCTTAGCGTAAGCGAAATCCAGCGCTTACGAAGACTTATGCGTGAGGGCTCTCCCGAACGCATTAGTCGCAGTTAGCGATTAGTTCGCTGGAGCGTTGCGCCGGCGAGTGAGTAATACACATTGTCCAAATGCGTCCCTACTGAAGAACTTTTCAACACATTAAATAGCAAATTTCTAAAATTCCTGCTCCAACAGCTCCCCATCAATATATCTGGCCTTAATATTCCGGTCATCTCCGATGTAGCAGAAACGCTCCAGTTTCTCCTCTGCAGTCATTTTTGTCCATGGATCTTCCATATTATCAATCACAAGGGCATTAAATGCATACCCTTTTTTTCGAAAGAACCAACCTTACCGAATACACTTCCAGACTCTTTGGTTGCATGGTAGAATGCCTGTGTAATAGTAATGGTCTTACTCTCCTGTGGCTCGTAGAATTCTTTCAGCTTGGATAACTGTACGGCTCTTTGCAACCTGGCGGTAGATGCCGATTCCATGGCCACCGGCAATGTCAGTTCCCATGGCAATTTTCAGTCCCTCAGCCTCCATATGCTGCAGCGGCATAATTCCTGCAATAATATTCACAGTGGCATCCGGGCAGTGAACAGAAAAGCTTCCATGTTTTTTTCAGAATCCGCTTATCTTCCTCAGTTGGGAAAATAACATGGGCGAAAATAGACGGACCGTGATCCATCAGACCTGCGCGCTCATAAATTTCTGCGTCAGAACTATAGCCGGAAACAGATTCAGAGCTTCCTGTGCCTCCCACAGAGACTCTACCAGATGAGTGTGCACACCACAATGATATTTTGCTGCCAGCTTGCCAAGACCATCGATCAGCGGCTTGCTGCAGGTCGGGGCAAAAACGGGGAGCCAGAATGGTTTTCACCTTTTTGCTGCCCTCATGTTCTGCCAGATACTTCTCTGTTTCCTTCAGGGAATCCTCTGTGGTCTCGGTGAGAAATTCCGGAGAATTGCAGTCCACGTTCACCTTTCCCACATAACCATACATGCCTTTCTCTTCCATTTTATCAAAGAGATAGTTTGTGGCCTCACGGTGAATGGTTGCAAAAACATTGGCATGGAAGGTACCATGGAGAATCATCTCATCTACAAAAGCGTCATAGCAGTTTTTCGCATACCCATACTCTGAAAGGGATTCCTGCGGAAATGTATAATGATTCAGCCAGTCGGAAAGCAGACAGTCCATACCGATTCCGCGCTGTACATACTGGGCTCCGTGCACATGAAGATCGGAAAAGCCGGAATGATCAGCTTATCGCCATAATCTACAACCTCTGCGCCCTGATACTGCTCCGGAAGCTTTTTCACAGATCTGTGAAACAACTCCCTCTTCCACAATTATATAACTGTTTTCGTGAATCTCTAACCTGTCTGCTGACGGTGTAAACAAAATATCTCCGTGGTAAATCTTTACTGCCATTTTTTGTCCCTCACATTCTTAATCATTGCATTTTTTCTCTTTCTCGCATCGCTTTTCCTCTATTTTGTATCTGCAATCTGACCTCGATCCTGGTAGAATAATTATCATTATCCTGTTCCACAAACTGGTCGATGATATTCAGCGCCAGAATCGTATCCTCCAGATTCAGATCCTGTCCCCCCATTCCTTTATCCTTTTAAAGCTGTCCTGAATCTTTTCATATGCTCCCTTGTGATACCCCCACCACATAAGTTCCTGCAGGAATCGTGCGTATCTCCGCATTTTCCTCTGGAACGGCATCTGTAAGAAGCGCTCCAAATTCCTTGCTATTTTCCCCATAAAATACAATGGTTGGATAAAAGTAGAAGGATTCGCCTGCATAAAGCTCCTCTTCTGCTCCGATGGGAATATATTTTCGCTCTGGATATTTTCACCACCTGGATATTTTCGTAATCAATTCCTGCTTTCGAATCTTCAATAAACTGTATTTTTCGCAAAATCGCATGGTCGATCCGCATCATCTCTTCCCACTGGGCATGAATGGCTGCGGAACGCTCCTTCAGTCTTTTTAAGCGCCTCATCAGGACTTTTTGTGTCCTGAAAATCCCGGACTGCCTCAATGGAATAACCCAGTTTTCGCATATAGCGGATGGATGCAAGCTTATAAGTCTGATCAAAACGATATTTCCGATATCCGTTTTTCGGGTCTCTGTAGCTGGGCTTCAGAATTCCGATTTTGTCATAATAATGCAGGGTCTGCACGTTCAATCCGAATAAGGTCGCCAGCTCATTTACATTCAGATACTCTTTATTTGCCATAGATACTCCTATCTTGAGCCTTTTACATAAGGCTTAGCAAGAGCTTCTGGTTCACTGTTCTTTCCGGCAGCCCCAAGCATTGCAATAAGGGTCAGCGCATATGGCAAAATTGCCAGAAGGAACGGGGAGATGGATACACCTATGGTCTGGAGACGAATCTGCAGGGCATTGGCTGCTCCGAACAAAAGAGCTGCTCCAAACATTCCAAAAGGTGTATATCGTCCAAGAATAACAGTTGCAAGAGCAATATAGCCACGGCCGGAAATCATATTTTCCGTAAAACGCCAAGCTGTACCAGTACCAGATATGCACCGCCGATTCCTCCTAGGATTCCGTTGAACACCATCACGATCCAGCGGTATTTTTTCACCTGGATGCCGGCGGATTCTGCTGCACGCGGGTGCTCTCCCACTGCCATAAAAGACAGCCCCAGATTGGTTTTTTTGTAAAAAATCCAGGTAAGGATCAGGAGTACATAAAGGATATAGGTCAGAAAATCGCAGTTAAAAAATGCATCTCCGATCAGCGGAATCTTTGACAATCCTGGAATGGCAATGTTTGGGAAGGTCTCGATCTGCTGATAGCCCTGTCCATTTGACATTAATTTAAACAAAAAGCTGGTGACGCCAAGCATAAGCATGTTGATGGCAAGACCGGAAACAGACTGGTTCTGGATCAGTGTAATGGAAAGAAGTCCGTGAAGCAGACTGACTACAAGTCCTCCTGCCATACCGCACAGAAGTCCCACAAACAGATTGCCGGAATACCAGGCACCTGCAAAGGAAAAGAATGCACCGCTGAGCATAACACCTTCCATTCCGATATTCAGAATACCGGATTTTTCCGCAATGGTCTCACCAATTCCGCCATACATAAGCGGCACTGCCAGACGAACTGCTGCGGCCAGAAAAGCCGTCATAAAGCTTAAACTGAAAATCTGCTGAAGCATTACGCATTTCCTCCTTTTTTCCAACTTTTGCCTGTCTCTTTTTGAAATGGAACAGTTCTCTTCCCAGGATCAAAACAACAACCAGACCGATTAGAATGTTAACGATTGCAGACGGTACACAAGATGTCTTTGCATGGAGCTTGCACCTACCTGCATTGCTGCATAAAGCACTGCCACAAAGAATACGCCAATAGGGTTGTTAAATGCCACAAGTGCGATCAAAACAGCCGTATAGCCACAGTTTGAGGAGATTCCCTCCAGAAGCTTTTTCTGAATGGCAAGAACCTCGATTCCACCTGCCACTGCAGAAAGTCCGCCGCTTAAAAAGGCAGAAAGCACAATATTTTTCATAACAGTAATACCGTTGCAGGTGCTTCCACGTTTGTTCAGTCCAACTGCCTTCAATTCGTATCCCATAGTTGTTTTTTCCAGGAAAAACCATACTACAAGTACACAGATGATTGCGATTAGAATACCTGCATGAAAACGGGTTGCCCGGATCAGGGTTCCAAGCTGTACGGTTTTGTCTATTTTTCGCAGACTGCGGAACATTTCCTTCCGGGTCCATCAAAAAGAACGGACTGCATAGCCAAGAAAATTAATTGCAATATAATTCAGCATAATAGTGACAATAATTTCGGAAATATTGAATTTCGCTTTGCAGACTGCTGCAATCAGCGCCCACACGCCACCTGCCAGAAATCCGATTACCAGGGAAAGGATAATTCTTGGTATTCCCGGAACAGCAGTCCAGTTCAGAGCTACCATGGTAGTTGCCATAGCCCCTACATAAAACTGTCCTTCTGCACCAATGTTGAAAAAGCCGGTACGATATGCTACTGCGCAGCCAAGACCTGTAAGGATCAGCGGGCATGCTTTTACAAAAATTTCTGCAAATCCTGCAGGTGTTCCAAAGATTCCACGGAAGAAAAGACCGTATGCTTCCATCGGGCTTGCGCCGCATGCAAGGATCAAAACCGTACCTGCCAGAATTGTGATCACAAGAATCAGAAGTACATCTGTAATCCCTCTTGTTCTTTTTTTCCTTCTCCATTATCTTGCCTCCTCTTCTGAAATTCCGCCCATGAGAAGGCCGATTTTCTGTACAGTAGCTTCTTCTCTATTCAGGATTCCCACGATTTTTTCCACCAAAAGCACTGCGATCCTGTCACTTAACGCCATAATTTCTTCCAGGTCTGCGGATATCAGCATAACACCTTTTTCCTGCATTTCTCTGATCTATAAGCTGCTGGCGGACAAACTCTGTAGCACCGATGTCAAGACCTCTGGTAGGCTGGCTTGCCACGATCACTTTTTGCATGATCGTTCAGCTCTCTGGCTATGATCAGCTTCTGCTGGTTTCCACCTGACTAAAAGCTTCACAAGCGTATCAATCCCTGACTTTCCGGATGCGCGTACCTGATATTGTTTCATTTTTTTCTGCTGCATTTTTACGAATAGCTGCTTTGTTTATAATAGAATGGTTTGCAAATGGAAGCTTCCCATATTCCCGGAGAACAAGGTTTTCTGAAATGTTCATTCCGGTGATCAGACTGTCTGACAATCTGTCCTCTGAAATATAGGAAACACCTGCTTCATAACGTCCGCGGATATTGATTCCTGCCAGATTCTGTCCGTCCAGAAGGATTTCGCCCTCACCGGTTTTCTGGATTCCAGTGATCACCTCCGCAAGCTCTTTCTGTCCGTTTCCTTCCACACCGGCAATTCCAAGGATTTCTCCTTTGTGAATGGTAAGGCTGATATTCTCAAGCTTATGACGGCTGTGTTTTCTGTGATGATTGGACACATTTTTCAATTCCAGCATAATCTCTTTTTGGGAGAACCTTCTATATGATAGTCATCATTCAGCTCTCGTCCGATCATATAGGCAGACAGCTCTTCCGGATTAGTGTCTGCAGTCACAAGATCTGCCACCTGTCTGCCATCCCGAAGAATGGTAACCTTGTCACTGATTGCCATAATCTCGCTCATACGATGGGTGATGATAATGATTCCATAGCCTTCTTTTTTCAGATTGCGGAGAACATCGAAGAACTGTGTAGTCTCCTGAGGAGTAAGCACGCCGGTAGGCTCATCCAGGATCAGAAGTTCTACATTTCTGTATAATGCTTTCAGGATTTCCACTCGCTGCTGTTCTCCCACTGACAGATCACTGATCACAGCATCCGGGTTCACGTAGAGTCCGTATTTTTCTGCCAGATCAGTCAGCTTCTTTTTTTTGCAGCAGCTCTGTCCAGGAAAAAGGAGTTGTCCTTCAGATTCAGAACAATGTTATCCAGAACTGTCATTTTATTTACCAGGGAAAAATGCTGCTGGACCATTCCAATGCCTGCATCGATAGCTTCCCTTGGAGAGGCAAAATCCGCTGGCTTGTCTTTCCACAAAAATTTCACCGCTGTCTGCAGTGTACAGACCAAATATAATATTAACAAGTGTGGTCTTTCCGGCTCCGTTCTCACCAAGGAGAGCATGGATCTCACCTTTTTCTACAGTCAGGTTGATATCCTCATTTGCATATACGCCGGAAAATGATTTACAGATATGTTTCATTTGAAGAAGAGACATGGTTTTCTCCTTTTTCTCGTATAATGATATGAGTGTCAAAAAGGTCTTTTGACACTGGTATCGAATAATTAAAGTGTTTTAAAAGCTGAAACTTCGGAAGGTTATCTCCACTGACTGATTGATAACTTTCCTCCATTTCAGCTTCATTTGTCTTTGAACAATCAGTTGCCGGATTTCAGATTGCGAGCCATTTTTATAAAAACAGATATCTCAATCCGCGGTTACAAATCCGATTTCTTACTGTCTCATTGTGTAGTCGCGCTCAACCTCAAGCTCGCCGGAAATGATCTTATCAATTGCATCCTGTGCAGTTGCTTTCACATCATCGGAAAGATTGTCGGAAAGGAGAACTTCTACTGCGCCATCTGCCATACCAAGGTTGTAAACATCTCCCTCAAAGCTTCCGTCTGCAACGCTGCCAAGGGCAGTATCAATTACAACATCAAGATTGTAAATTGCAGAATCAAGAATATTGTCAGGTGCTAAAGAGCTCTGATCGTAAGAATCGCCCTGGCACCAGATTCCAGCCTCAACAGCTGCTGTCATTGCACCGTTTCCGCAAGCATTTGCACAGTGCTTGATTACGTCTACGCCATTGTCGATCATAGCTTTTTTGCAGCTTCCTGTGCAAGCTGTGTATCAACAAAAGAGTTTGTCCAGGCTGTCTGAACTTCGATATCAGGATTTACGGATTTTGCTCCGTCTTCATATCCGTTAATGATCTTTACAAAGGGAATCTCCAGGGATCGGTCCGATGGCGCCAAGTTTACCAGACTCAGAAGTAGAAGCAGCAATGATTCCTTCTACATAAGCGGTCTGCTCACATGCCATAACGTAGGAAGCTACGTTGTCAGCGGGAAGCGTCAGCCTCTGTGCAGATGAATTTGGTGTCTGGGTAGGTCTCTGCAACTTCCAGTGCAGGATCACCGAACTCATATCCGTGACCAATTACCACATCATAACCTGCACTTGCATAGTCAGCAAAAAGCGGCGGAAATATCAGCAACTTCCAGGTTCTCTGTGTAAGCCAGTTCGTATCCGTATTTCTCACAGGCTTTCTGTGCTCCTTCGTATGCTGTCTGATTCCAGCCCTGGTCATTTGCTGCTCCGGAAAGTAAAAGTGCTACCTTCAGTCCTTCTCCATCAGCTGCCTGTACCGGCTGAGCACATACACCATTTACCATAGCCGCTGTCATTGCCATTGCTAATCCCATAACCACCAGTTTTTTCATCATAATCCTCCTTGATCAGATCCTGTTTTCGTGTATTCGATACTGTTCACTCCGTGGTCAGTATCACTTATTTTCTTATCCGCAACTTTGTAGTTGCTATAAGGTTTTCTTAAGGCTTCTTTATAGTAAACTATATAGTTACTATAGAGTCAATACATTTTTTTTTTTTTTTGCAAAATTATCTGAAAAACCATTAGAGTCGCACAGGGCAGTTTTATTATTCTCCAAATTCTTCTGCAACCTTCTTCAGCATTTCCCGGATTGGCAGATGATATGGGCATCTTGTCTCGCACTTGCCGCATCCCACACATGCAGAAGCTTTCACTGCCATGCTGCCGTAGCGGTCTTTCGCCCAGTCAGCCAGATTGTAGCGTTCCAGATATCCTGCGAAAAGGAATGCGCTTGGGATGCTGATTCCAACCGTACATGGCGCACAGTAATTGCAGCGACGGCAGAAATTGGTGCCCAGCTGATGGCGGATCTGTTCCATTTCTGCAAGCTCTGCCTCTGTAAGAGGTGCTGTGTCAGAGCATGCCTTAATGTTCTCTTCCAGTTCAGATACTTCTGCCATTCCCGGGATTACCACAATAACAGCCGGGTTAGAACAGACATAACGAAGTGCAAGAGTGCCATTCTCAATTGCACCACCTGCTAATGGCTTCATGGCAATAAAGCCCACATTTTTCTCCTGACATTTGCGGGTCAGCTCGTCGCCCTGGTTTTCTACGATATTATATGGAAACATGATTGTCTCCACCCAGTCCAGATTCAGTGCGCGCTCAAAAACAGCTGTAGAATGTGCAGTCAGACCGATATGACCAATTTTACCGGCTGCTTTCGCCTCCAATAAAGCCTCCAAGGCACCGCCCTCACCTATAACAGTGTCCAGCTGTTCCATGCTTGGGTTGTGTACCTGATACAGGTCAATGTGATTGGTTCGAAGATTGCCAAGGCTCTTCTCAATGTCTGCTTCCATGGCTTCTCTGGTTCTTGCCATACTCTTGGTGGCAATTACAAATTTGTCACGAATTCCTTCAAGGGCATAACCAAGATACTCCTCGCTGACCGTATAGCCTCTGGCTGTATCGATATAATTCACACCCTCTTCTGCCAGCTGCTTCATTAATTTCTTAGTACCTTCCGCGTCAATTCTCTGGATGGGGATTCCGCCAAATCCCATACGGGAAATCTTAAGACCGGTTTTTCCAAGTGTTGTATATTTCATTTGTGCTCCTCCTTATTTTTGATATATAATAATTTATGATACCAGTGTCAAAAGGTCAAAAAGCCGTTCGTGCTTGCACGATAAGGCGTTTGAACTTGGGACACGCCAAATATGAGAAAGTAGCGATTTACGCAGTAAATCAGTGGATTTCGAATATTTGGAGGATTGCGGGAGCAGCGTAGCTGCGGAGCAATCGGGGTATCAAATGAGTGGCAAAAAGACCTTTTTGACACTCATATCATAATTTATAAAATGTGTCTGCAATTAAACAAAATATGCCACCGGCATACGCCGATGGCACATAAATAAACAGCTTATGCTATTTAGAACGGAATATTCGCAATCCGCTACTTGCTCATAAATAACTGCTCTGTAGTTATTTATACTCGTGACAGGTACTCGCCTGTTCTGGTGTCGATTTTCAGTTTGTCGCCCTGGTTTACGAACAGAGGAACCTGAACCTGTGCACCTGTCTCAACAGTTGCTGGTTTAGTAGCACCCTGTGCTGTATTTCCTGCAAATCCTGGCTCTGTCTCTGTAACAACAAGCTCAACGAATAACGGCGGCTCAATAGCAAATACATTGCCATTGTGGGAACAGATCTTAACCATCTCATTCTCTTTTCACGAATTTCAGAGAATCACCAACCTGCTCCTCTGTAAGACCGATCTGATCAAAGGTCTCAACATTCATGAAGTAATATAATCCGCCATCGCTGTAGAGATACTGCATATCAACACGCTCGATACGTGCTGTAGGGAATTTCTCTGTAGGACGGAAAGATTTCTCTAACACGGATCCTGTAATAATATTTTTGTATTTGGTTCTAACGAAAGCAGCTCCCTTGCCCGGTTTAACGTGCTGGAATTCTACGATCTGACAAACGTTGCCATCAATTTCTACTGTGACACCGTTTCTGAAATCACCTGCTGAAATCATAATTAATTTTTCCTCCTTATAGTGCTTATGACTAGAAATATTTTATTATATATGTACCATTTTTTCAACTACTTTTTTTCATATGCAGCCAAATTTTCCTGATTTACCCATATATTATGGAAAAATACTTTTTGTATTTATGGAAGCTGTCCTTCAATTTCCTTGATTAGTTCCTCAAAAGGCTTCACTCCTGTCACAACTTCAATATCTGCAAATTTATGATAAATCGGATCACGCTGTTTCAGAAGCTTTTTTGATCTTTTCATCCTGATTTTCGCCTTCCAGAAGAGGATTGCTATTTCCCTCAAGTCTCTTGCGGAGAGTCTCAGCAGACCCCTTCAGGTAAACAACCGTACCCAGCTGCTTAATATACTGCTCATTCTGCTCCTGAACCGGAAGACCTGCGCCAAGAGAAATCACTTTTCTTTCTTTATCTTCAATCAGAGCTTTCACAGTCATAGTTTCCAGAGCACGGTAATATGGCTCTCCAAATTTCTGTAAAATCTCCTTTACGGACATGTTCATCTTCTTAACGATCACCTTGTCCACATCCACAAATGTCAGTCCCAGGTCACTGGACAGACGTTTCCCCCACTCTTGTCTTGCCAGACCCCATAAATCCGATCACCACAATATGGTTCATGAATTCTTCTCCTCCTTGGTATAAAAATGTAATACAATTTTCTCCAGATAGCGCTTCAACACGATCTGTATCTCTTCCTTGGGATTGATCGGCTTTACCAGAATATTGCGAAGGCCAGCATTCTTAGCCCCCCATATATCGGTAAAAAGCTGGTCTCCGATAAAGACCGTATTCCCTGTGTTCGTTCCAAGTCTCTCCATGGCCCTTTCATAGCCTTTTTCTGGACGGCTTGGCAGCCATTTCAATAAACTGAGCGCCTACTGAAGCGGCAAAGGGTTCTACCCTTTTTTTTCCTGTTGTTTGACACCAGACAGCAGGAAAAGCCAATGTCACGAAGCTTCTGAAAAAGCCGGACAGCTTCCGGATCTGCCGGTGCCCCATGAGGAACCAGGGTATTGTCGATATCAAACAAAATCCCCTGTATCCCTCCTGGTATAGTTTTTCATAGTTGACTACATATGCTGAATCCAGATATTCATCTGGAAAAAAGCGTTCAAACATTCTGTTACATCCTTTAATTCTTTTTATTTTCTATGGTAATACAGATTGCGGGAATGATTTTTCAAACAGACTCCGGCAACGCGCTTTGCAATGCACAGAAATCATGTATTCACATGACCTCGCGCCTGTTTTCCAAGAGGTTCTGTCAGGATCCCGTCACCTGCTTAGGTACGCCTGCAGTTCCTCATAATGGTCTTTCATCACATCATAACCATGCTGATAAAACGCCATCAGCTTCTCTTTGTTCGCCTCCGCACGCCCCACAGTGGGAATTTCCGGGCGGATGACAAAAATATGTCCTTCCCTCTCCCATTTTTCCAGAAGCTCCAAAGTCCGGTTGTAGCTGCGGTAACGATTATATAAAGTGTTCAAAATTCCGGGTAATGCCGAAATGCAGCCACATAAAGCGGAGTGCTCTTTCCCGGTTTTTTCTTCTTGCGGTAACCCATATTTCGGGTAAGGATCACCACGTTCTTTCGATATCCCTTCTCCATGGCATGGATCAGGGGAATCGAATCTGCAATGCCGCCATCCAGATAAGGAACACCGTCAATCTCTACCATGGGACTTACAACGGGAATACTGGAAGAAGCCCTTCCAATATCCATCAGGCGACGTCTGTCATGCTTCTCAGTCATATATTCCGCATCACCAGTCTGGCAGTTGGTCACTACCAGCTCACACTCCGTATCTGACTGAAAAAAGTATCAAAATCAAACGGAAACAATTCATTTGGATATTTGTCAAACAGCATATCCATGTCAAAAAGCTCATGCTTCTTAAGAGCTTCCTTAGTAGCAATATAGCTGTTTGCCTTATCCTCTATGATCATGCAGTCTCTGGTCCTTCCAGGCTGCCAGGATACATAATCAAGAGCATTGCAGGAACCAGCGGAAACACCCACCACATATGGGAATTTCACCTCTTTTTCCATAAGATAATCCAGAACCCCTGCTGTAAATACTCCCCTGCTTCCCCCGCCCTCCAGGACCAGGGAAGACTGATGCTTCACTGTCATTCTTATTCACGCTCCTTAAGCGGTACGTATACAGCCGGAGCCAGAACGTTCTTGTAAGCCGGACGGATGATCTTGTCTGTATTGATCAGTTCTTCCATTCGGTGGGCGCTCCAGCCCACAATACGTGCCACTGCAAACATCGGTGTATACAGCTCAAGAGGCAAATCCAGCATGCTGTAAACAAAACCGCTGTAAAAATCCACGTTTGCGCTGACACCCTTGTAAATATGGCGCTCCTCGGCGATAACCTCCGGAGCCATTTGCTCTACCATCGCGTAGAGATTGTATTCTTTCATACGGCCTTTTCTCTGGCCAGAGTCTCAACAAAGCCTTTCAGTACCTGGGCACGGGGATCCGATACCGAATAGATCGCGTGTCCCATACCATAAATAAGACCTCTCTTATCAAAAGCTTCTTTGCGAAGCAGTTTCTTCAGATACTCTCTTACTTCCTCTTCGTCAGAAATATCCTTCACATTCTTCTTCAAATCCTGGAACATACTTACAACCTTAATATTGGCACCACCGTGCTTCGGACCTTTCAGAGAACCGAGAGCTGCTGCGATTGCAGAATAAGTGTCTGTTCCGGATGAGGAAACAACGTGTGTAGTAAATGTAGAGTTATTACCACCGCCATGCTCCATATGAAGGATCAGGGCAAGATCCAGGATCTTCGCCTCCAGATGGGAATATTTCTTATCCGGGCGAAGCATACGGAGGATATTCTCCGCTGTGGAAACTCTTTCTTCGGATTGTGAATATAAAGGCTCTTGCCGCATACATAGTGATTGTAAGCCTGATATCCATAAACAGATAAAAGAGGAAATACACTGATCAGATTCAGGCACTGTCTCAGTACATTCGGAAGGGAAATATCATCCGGCTCCTTGTCATAGCAATAAAGTGTAAGCACACTTCTGGACAGGGCATTCATAATGTCCTTGGACGGTGCTTTCATGATAACGTCCCTTACGAAATTCGTAGGAAGGGAGCGCTGGTTCGCCAGAAGCTTGGTGAAATCCTCCAGTTCCTCCTCATTCGGAAGCTTGCCGAACAGTAAAAGATAGGTAGTTTCTTCGAAGCCGTATCTGTCATCTTCAATAAATCCCCTGGTCAACTCCTTGATGTCATATCCCCTGTAGGAAAGACTGCCCGCACAGGGCACTTCCTTGCCGTCAACCACCTTCGTGGCGCATACATTGGAAATCTGCGTCAGACCCGCCAGGACGCCCTTACCATTGATATCGCGAAGCCCTCGCTTTACATCGTATTTCTGATAAAGAGACAGATCCAGGCTGGAATGCTCCTTGCAAACCTCTGTCAGGTTCTCTATTTCCGGTGTTACTTTCATCTTAAATCCTGCCATTCAAATAAACTCCTTTCTTTTTTAATCCGTCCGATAATCCGTTCCTCCCTCAATTATTAATGCTGTCAGAGTCAGAAGCGGATGCTTCTGCTCCGGCATTGTAAATGGATAATCTGTGACTGCCATTGTTTTATTATCTTCTTATCGCTGTTTATAGGTGGACAAGAAATCCTTCAGCTTGTCCATAGCCTTCTCCAGCTGACGCACATTCGGCAGATATACTACGCGGAAGTGGTCAGGACAATTCCAGTTAAAGCCCTTTCCCGGCACCAGAAGCACCTGTTTCTCATGTAAGAAATCAAGAGCAAACTGCTCGTCATTGTGAATATTGAATTTTTCTGTATCGATCTTCGGAAAAACATAGAACGCAGCCTTGGGCTTTACGGCTGTGATTCCCGGAATGTCATTGAGTGCCTTGTAGATAAAATCTCTCTGCTCATAAACTCTTCCGCCTGGCTGAATGTACTCATTTACACTCTGGTATCCACCAAGTGCTGTCTGCACGATCGACTGTGCCGGCACATTGGAACAAAGTCTCATAGAGGAAAGCATGTTAATACCTTCAATATACCCCTTCGCCTTATTCTTGGCACCACTTAAGATCATCCATCCAATACGGAAACCAGCGATCATATGGGACTTGGAAAGTCCGGAAAAAGTAACGCAGAATACGTCTGGTGCAAGGGATGCAATAGAAGTATGCTTATAGCCATCCATGATCAGACGGTCGTATATCTCATCTGAAAAAATGATCAGCTCGTGCTCTCTTGCGATCTGCACGATCTGCTCCAGGATCTCCTTGGGATAAACTGCTCCTGTAGGGTTATTGGGATTGATGATAACGATCGCCTTGGTCCTTGGTGTGATCTTGCTCTTGATATCCTCAATATCCGGATACCAGTCAGACTGTTCGTCACAGATATAATGAACTACATTTCCGCCTGCCAGAGTCGCAGTAGCTGTCCACAAAGGATAATCCGGTGCAGGGATCAGAATCTCATCCCCGTTATCCAGAAGTGCCTGCATACAGAGATTGATCAGCTCACTGACACCATTTCCTGTATAAATATCATTAATGGTAACTCCCGGAATCCCGCGAAGCTGTGCATACTGCATGATCGCCTTTCTTGCGGAAAAAATGCCCTTGGAATCGGAATATCCCTGAGAGGTACGAACATTACTCAGCATATCCAGGATCACTTCCTGAGGTGCTGAAAACCCAAACGGATACGGATTGCCGATATTCAGCTTCAGAATCTCCATTCCATCCTCTTCCATTCTGGCCGCTTCATCCACTACCGGTCCTCGCACATCATAAAGTACGTTATCCAGTTTACTGTACTTCTCGAATGTTTTCATTTATTTCACTCCTCATCTTACTACTTATGTCCGGCATATCTAGTATGGAAAAAAATCTATATCTTTTTTTCCTACTCCGGCATAATGTATTTCTTGCTATCTATCATCTCATATTTGGCTCATTTTCGCAAGCCTTAATGAAATTTTTTGGAAATATGAAAAAAAACTCTTTTCATTTTAGCACTTTTTAGTGTATAATAGCGTCGTTAAAAAATTTTACACCTATCTGGATGAGGAGGAATTACAATGTCTTACACAGAAGAAGTATACGAAAGAGTCGTAGCACAGAATCCAGGTGAGCCTGAATTTCACCAGGCAGTAAAGGAAGTTCTGGATTCCCTGAAGGTCGTAATTGACAAAAATGAAGAAGAATACCGCAGCATGTCCCTTCTGGAACGTCTTGTTGAGCCTGAAAGAATCATCTCTTTCCGAGTTCCGTGGGTAGACGATAAAGGTGTTGTACAGGTAAACAAAGGTTATCGTGTACAGTTCAACAGTGCGATCGGACCTTATACAAGGGTGGTCTTCGTTTCCATCCGTCAGTAAACCAGGGTATCTTAAAATTTTTTGGTTTTGAGCAGGTATTTAAAAACTCTTTTACAGGCCTTCCGATCGGCGGCGGCAAGGGTGGTTCCAACTTTGATCCAAAGGGAAAATCTGACAGAGAGGTTATGGCATTCTGCCAGAGCTTTATGACAGAACTTTCCAAATATATCGGTGCTGACATGGACGTTCCTGCAGGTGATATCGGTGTAGGCGGACGTGAGATTGGTTATCTGTACGGACAGTACAAGAGAATCCGCGGATTATACGAGGGTGTTCTCACAGGTAAAGGTCTTTACCTACGGTGGATCTCTGTTAATCCGTACACAGGCTACAGGATATGGTCTTGTATATATGCTTGATGAGATCATGAAAGCACATAACGATTCTATTGATGGAAAGACATTCATCGTAACAGGATCCGGAAACGTTGCAATCTATGCTGTAGAGAAAGCTCAGCAGCTTGGCGGCAAGGTTGTTGCTATGTGCGACTCCAACGGATATATCTATGATCCGGAAGGAATCAAGCTTGACATCGTTAAAGATATCAAAGAAGTAAAACGTGGACGTATCAAAGAATACGCAGATCGCGTAGAAGGCGCTACTTATACAGAAGGAAAAGGAATCTGGAACATCAAATGTGATATCTATCTTCCATGTGCTACTCAGAACGAGCTTGGTCTTGACGGAGCTAAAACACTGGTTGCAAATGGCTGCAAATACGTCGTTGAGAGGTGCAAACATGCCTACTACTCTTGATGCAACAACATACCTTCAGGAGAACGGTGTTCTGTTCATGCCTGGTAAAGCAGCTAATGCCGGTGGTGTTGCTACTTCCGCACTTGAAATGTGCCAGAACTCCATGAGACTTTCCTGGACAGCAGAAGAAGTTGATGCAGCTTCATGGAATCATGGTAGACATCTTCCACAAAGCTGATGACGCTGCTAAACGTTACGGTATGGAAGACAACTATGTTGTAGGTGCAAACATCGCCGGCTTCGAAAAAGTTGTAGATGCTATGAAAGCTCAGGGCATCTGCTGATTCTCTGTCATCTGAAGTTTCAAAAAGACAGGTCCGCTGCGGCCTGTCTTTTTTATTCCATTTAATACTTGTTTATACAGAAAAAAATCCCCGCTCTCTGGCGAGGATTTCAGACTGTAGACAAAGCCCCTGCTTTTGCAGGGTTTTGCTATTGTTGGAACCGCTTTTCTGCTATAATGAATATCAGAAGGGCGGTTTTTTTATGATGACGAAAAATACTGTCGGATAATGGTCGTCCCAGTATGGATCCGGTCATGCTGATAAAGATACCTTTTATTCAGTATCTTTATGGAATAAAAAAGTATGCGTCAGACCATAAAAGAGATTGAAGTAAACGTTGCTTACCGCTGGTTTCTCGGACTAGACATGTTAGATCCAGTACCTCATTTTTCTACATTTGGAAAGAATTATACCCGCCGTTTCAAAGATACAGACTTTTTGAGCATATCTTTTCAAAGATTCTGGAAAAACGAGGTTGGAACACAGCCAGATTTTTGTTGATTTTGAAGAAAATAAAAAAAAGTTTTAAAAAAAAATGGTGCTGGCCATAATCCCCCAACACCAAGTTTGTCTACAGTCTGAGCCGGTGCACCGGCTTCATAAAAAAGAAAAATGCTTCATAAGAAAAATTACTTATTTACTGATTTTGCTTTTGCAGAAAAGTCCCTTACTCTTGAAGAGCTTTTTTGTAGGCGGAAAGCTTGCTTGCTGGTACTTTTACTTTCAGCTTCTTGTAGTTGTTTCTGCCGGCTTTGGTGAAAGCACTTTTTCCTACGGTACCGGAGGTAAGCTTCTTGGACTGAATGCTGACAGAAGTAAGGGCCTTGCAGTCGTAGAATGCTTTTTTGCCAATGGAAGAAACTTTGGAGCCAATCTTTACAGTCCGTAACTGGAAAGCACTGGTGCCGATGGAAGAAATATTCCTGGCAATGGTTACTTGTCTTAGCTTCCGGCAGTTTTTGAAAGCTCGGAAGCAATGGCTGTGACTTTATAGGTCCGACCGTTTGCCTTCACAGAGGAAGGAATTGCTGCAGTCGTGATGGCTTTGGACTTTGACCGCTTTAAAGTAACAGAGGTACCATTTTTATTAACTGTGTAGACATTGTAAGAATCACTGAAGGATTTCACTACTGTAGTCTGAGGTTTATCATCTTTGTTATTTGAACTTGAGGTAATCTGGAAATCTAAGGTAATAGTTCCAAAATAGTTGTTCTGGCCTGCAATGGTTACAGTGGCAGTTCCGACTTTTTGTTATTGCTGTAGGTAACTTTATAATCCTGTCCTTCTATAAGTTTTTGCTTTCCAAGAGTAATAGTTGGAACTGGTTTTAGAGCTTTTCCAGTATAAGCATAAGTCGCTTTAACTCCGGTTACAGATGCCTGAGAAAGGTCGCAGGCATAACCAATGTTGTTCTTACGTGCATATGTGATGGCAGCTGAGTTAGGGGAGGCATAAATGGTAGCGTAGTATACATGACCGCCGGAATACCAGTAGGAGCCTTCCCATACAATGTCATCCCCGATGTTGATTACGCTGTCTGGCAGAGTGACTGTTTCAAGATTAGAGCAGAAAGCAAAAGCTTCCTTTCCAATAGTGTGGACACCGTTTTCAATTACGACTTCCTTCAGATTGGGCAGATAATTAAATGCATTTTCTGAAATACTGGTAATCCCGGATTTTATAACTATTTTTTTACCTGATTTTTCATGGACTTCCATGCCGTGCCGCTCCAGAAACTGTAGCCGCCCTGAGTGGAAGAAACGGGGAAACGATCGTTTTCATCCGTGGAGATATTAAGTGCACCCTGACCGGAAATGGTGAGAACACCATTTGCAAAATCCCAGGTAGCATTTTCACCTGCAGTACGGTAAATCTTTTTTTGGAGGCTGTGCCGTCATTTGCATCAATAGAGTAAAAATTAACAGTATTGGCATTGGAGGCGTAGTAAACAACCTTGGAATCTTTAACGACAGGCTGGCAGTCGGATACGGGCGCAGCAGTGGTGTATTCCCTGCTAAGTACATTTCCCTTACCATCAACAAAGAGGTAATGAAGAGTACTGGAAGAAAGCGAATCATCAGCAGCTGCGTAATTTTCTGACGAAGAATCGTCTGTATTTTCATATTCTTCCCAGGAAATCATGAAACGGTTTTCTGTGATTGGAGTGATCTTTACCCCCATAAAACTCTTTCCATTGCCAGTGTAGTTGGTAAGGTATTTTACAGAGGTTGCTTCTTTTGAAAAATCGGAAACAGGAGTAATTGTAAGGTAAATATTATGAGGAGTGTCACTTGTCACATTGTCATACTGGGACTGGTCGATGGTCGTTCCGATACACAGTACACTGTCAGCAGAAACAGCCATACCATCTACGCTTGCGTAGCAGTTCAGTGCCCATACGGAAGTACGGGAACCACCATAAGGAAGAAGCTCGATAGTTTTTTTATCAAGGGTGGAACTGTCGTATCTGGAAAGTTTGGTACAGCGGGAACCCTCGCTTTGCTCCAGAACATACAGATAAGAGGACTGCGATTTGATATACTGGGCAAAGGAGTGCCACAGATCACAGCTTACGATCTTTCCGGTCATGGAAGCCTGGTCAACGGCAATCATAAGGAATCCCTGATGTCCCTGTCCAACAGATTCATCTACATAGCCTTCATGACCGGTTACAATATAGAGAGTTCCGTTGGTTTCTGTCATTTCCACACATCCGTAATCGAATGGATAACGAACCTCTCCTCCAAATAAATCCGGATTGCTTGTAATGGAAGCCGCACCGCTGCGATTCCAGTTTGTATCATATCGGATGACACGGATAACCTCGGCGGAATTATCTTCGGCGGTGTTATTTTGTCCCTCTACCAGGTAATATCCATCAGATCCTGCATAAAAACCACCCCATAAAGGAAGCTCCATGGGAATTTCTCTTTTGTCTGTAATCTGCAGGCTGTTGTCATAGTATTCAATACCGACGCTGTTTGTTTTGCGGAATACTCGCATATAGCCGTTGGAAATAGAAATAAGGTCAGAAGAACGCCTTAATTTAACACTAAGGTTATCTTGCGCAGTAGGGGTGAGAGAGGCTGCCTGTACCTGTCCTGGAAATGCCAGCAGATATAAAAACAGACAGCAAAATAATAGGGATGTCAGTTTTTTGATCTTTTTCATAAGTTCCTCCTTGCTGTGTTGTTTTTCATGATTCTTATTATAATAAGTTTTGGGTAGAGTTGCAATCATAATGATAATGTTTACAGCAGAAAAAGTGAAAAGCTGTAAAAAACAGCAGTTCTACATTTTTTATTGAGATTTCTGACATGGCACCTACCTGTGGAACTGTTTTGTGAGACTCATCAATAATAAGAAGGAAATCATCACCAAAGTAGTCCAGAAGTGTATAGGGCGGCTGTCCTGGTTCAAGACCGGAAAGATGCCTAGAATAATTTTCGATTCCGGAGCAGAAGCCGGTTTCCCCGCTCTCTGGCGAGGATTTTTCTAATTTAAAAATTTCTTTAATTCATCCATAAAGGTACTGACATCTTTAAACTCCCGATACACAGAAGCGAATCGCACATACGCCACCGAATCCAGATCTTTTAAATGGCTCATCACGATTTCTCCGATTTTCGTGCTGGAGATTTCTTTATCTTCGGCATTGAAGATGTCGCCTTCTATGGCATCGATCATGGCTTCCAGCTTATCACTGGCAATGGGACGTTTGTAGCAGGCGCGGCGGACACCATTGATCAGTTTATTGCGGTCGTACTGCTCACGGTTCAGATTCTTCTTGATTACGGTTAACGGATTGTCTCCACGTTCTCATAAGTGGTAAATCTTCTTCCACAGGAATCGCACAGTCTTCTGCGTCTTATGGAATTGGTCTCTCCACTGGTCTTGAATCTACTACTCTTGTATTATCCTGATTACAGTATGGACATCTCATGTATTTATTTCCCCTTCCTCATGTCTCCCCTTCTGCCATACAATCTGGGCAGCAGACTTTCCTCTTTTCTGTTCGCTCAGTAACATAAAACGGACTGAATTACCTATTTCTTATTATACTTTAATCATAGAAAGTATGTCAATAAACTCCATACATATTTTCAGACTTTTTGCATAATATCATAAAAAACAGGTGCTTTTCATGCGTATTTGCGAATTAAAGCAAAAAAGAAGTGATCAATATCTGTACCTGCCGTACACTTGGCTGTCCGGTGGATGTGGAATTTAACTGTGAAACCGGATGTATTACCGCCCTTGTAGTTCCCGGACCTGGCAGTTTCTGCTTTTGTTTCTGGGGGAGCCGGAAGTGAATATATAATCCCCTGGAATTGTATCCGGCAGATCGGAGATGACATTATCCTGGTAGAAATTGATGAAAAGTATTGCTGTAAAAAGGCTTAATTCTATTTTCCCAATTGTCAAGGGGCAATAATTTTTTTATATTTTCCCGAAAAAAGAATATTTATCCTCCCACGTGAGAATCATTGTTACTGTTCACTTCGTTCTCAGCAGCACGCTTCGCGATGCACAAAAGGAGGATTCAAATAATGGCACTTAACAAAGTTGAAATTTGCGGAGTCAATACATCGAAGCTTCCGGTACTGAAGGCAGAAGAAAAAGAAGAGCTTTTTCGCAGGATCAAGGAGGGTGATGAAGAAGCCAGGGAACTTTACATTAAAGGAAATCTGCGGCTGGTTCTCAGCGTGATCAAGCGTTTTTCCAACAGCAAGCGAAAATATGGACGATCTTTTTTCAGATTGGCTGCATTGGGCTTATAAAAGCAATTGATAATTTTGACACTACATTGAATGTAAAATTTTCCACTTATGCAGTGCCTATGATCATTGGAGAGATACGAAGGTATCTTCGTGACAATAACAGTATCCGGGTGAGCCGGTCTCTGCGGGATATTGCTTATCGAGCAATTTATGCAAAAAAGAAACCTATATGAAAACAAATCTGAGGGAGCCTACCATTGCGGAAATTGCCAGCGAAATAGGGATAAATAAAGAGATGATCGTATATGCTATGGATGCGATACAGAATCCGGTGTCACTTTTTGAACCGGTTTATACGGAAGGCGGGGATACGCTTTATGTGATGGACCAAATCAGCGATAAGAAAAACAAGGAGGAGACCTGGGTAGAAAATCTGTCCCTCCGGGAAGCTATAAACCGGCTGAATAAGCGGGAACGGCATATTATTGATCTGCGTTTTTACGAGGGCAAAACCCAGATGGAGGTGGCCCAGGAAATCGGGATTTCCCAGGCACAGGTCAGCCGGTTGGAAAAGAATGCACTTAAAACCATGCGGAATTATCTGAGAGCGTGACGGAAATCATGGATCCCGGCATTACGAAATTCGCTCCTTAAATGGTCTGCTGCATGAATATATTGCAAAATCGCTGGTTGTTGACCAGCGATTTTGCTTTTATTATGCTGCTATTCCAGAATGCGTTTGAAAAAGGCTTTCTGCAAGATGTGCGTCAATTTGTGGGAGATTTTGTCCGGATGAGGGCGCCGTAGCGGGCTACGGCAACCGAATTCGGGCAAAAATATACCGCAAAGTGGGGCGTGCAGATTGCGGGAATGATTTTCAAGTACGCTCTAATGCCTTTTCCAATTCTTTTATTACAATTTTAAGAGCTTTAATTCTCGCATACTTCTTATCTACAGATTCCAAGATATGCCACGGTGCATAGGTGGTGCTTGTCTTGGCAAGCATTTCATCTACGGCACTTTCATAAGCATCCCATTTTTCGCGGTTGCGCCAGTCTTCGTCGGTGATCTTCCACTGTTTTTCAGGATTGTTCTGACGGTCGGTGAAGCGGGCCAGCTGGGTGTCTTTGTCGATCTGGACCCAGAATTTGATAATCACGGCACCCCAGTCGAACAGTTCCTTCTCGAATTCATTAATCTCGTTGTAAGCACGTTTCCAGTCGTTCTCGCTGCAGAAGCCTTCCAGACGCTCTACCATTACGCGGCCGTACCAGGTGCGGTCGAAGATGGCAATGTGACCGTCTTTGGGCAATCTGGTCCAGAAGCGCCAGAGGTAATGACGCGCCTTTTCGTGAGGTTCCGGGCTGGCGATTGGGTGGACCTCAAAGCCACGGGGATCAAGGGCTTCTGTGATCCGCTTAATATTGCCTCCTTTTCCGGCTGCGTCCCAGCCTTCATAAGTAATGATCACCGGCACACGCTTGCGGTACAGACGGTTATGCAGTTCGCCCAGCTTCTTCTGGAGATGCTTCAGCTCTTTCTTGTATTCTTCATCCTCGATCACCTTGTCTGTCAGTTCGATTTCCGAAAGCTTCGGCATTTTCTCAAGCGGAAAAATGTTTGTGAGAAGCGGTGCGCTGTGTGTGCTGTTCTGCAAGGCTACCTCAATGTTATTTACCATTATTTCAAGAACCTGAAGTTCTACGAAGTTGCGGTCTTTTGCATCAATAATATACCATGGTGCAATAGAAGTATTCGTATCTGTCAGATAGCGGTCGAAAACCTTCTGGCAATGTTTGTAATGTTCGTTCTGCCACTTGTCAAAGGCATCCACACGCCATTTTGTATCCTGCTCTTTGTTAAGCTTCTCAATACGTCTGGTCTGCTCTTTTTTTGTCAATCTGCATGAAAAATTTCAGAACCAGATAACCGTTGTCTGTGAGCTGTCGCTCGAAATGTTTGATGCTGTCGATCCGCTTTGCATAATCCTCTTCTTCCAGACCGTTCAGACAGTCTTTGCAGGTCTGCTCCATCCAGCCAGAATCCAGAAAGGTAAATTTGCCGGCTTCCGGAATCTGATTGAAATACCGGTACAGAAATGGTCTGCGCAGTTCATCCCCTGTAGGCTTTGACATGGTTGCTACTTTAAAGAAACGGGGATCAATGTATTTGATCACTCTGCCGATTGTGGTACCTTTGCCAGATGCACCCCAGCCTTCAAAAAGTACCAGCACAGGCAGCTTGTGTTCTTTCAGCTTCATCTGCTGCTGATACAGCTTCTCACCAGCTTCTTTAATCCGTTTCTTCAGCTCCTCTTTTTCCGGAATCTCCTCCGGAATCCAGGTTTTCAGCATAAACACGTCCTCCTCACATACTATTATTTTCAAACACAAATCAATCTTTCCTGTTAAAAGTAAATTCTATTTTTTCATATCCACCTTATTTTCTGCATTATAACATAATCGTTCCCATTTTGCACGAATTTAACAAACATTTATCCGAATTTCGATTACAATAGTTTCCGGTCACTGGGAATGTTACCAGTAAACAGTAACCTGGGAAGTTCTGCCTCCTCTTATATACAATCCGATATTTTTATGTTATTATTAAAAATCATATTTTGTATGGGGTTTACGAACACATAGCGTTTTGTATATTGCGCCTTTCTTTTCGTAGCTCAGATGTTTAAACTTACCTAAGGAGGAAGTCCCATGCCTTTATCTGTCTTCATAGAAATGACCCTGTCTGCCATCCTTACCGTCTGGTCGCCTGGCCCCAATAATATTCTTTTGCTGTCCACAGCCAGCAAATATGGCATTTCCGGTAATATCCGCTTTATGACCGGAATCTGGAGCGGATCTCTCACTTTGATGTGTCTTTCCGGACTGTTCTGCAGTACTCTTGGAAAAAATCATTCCAGGGATCCAGCCGGTTATGAAATATTTTGGCGCAGCTTATGTACTCTATCTTGCCTGGCAGACCTGGCGCAGGATTCCGCCCTCTGGCAATGTCCAGGACAAAAAGCCAACCTGGTTGATGGGATTTTTCCTGCAGCTGATAAATGTAAAGATCATCATCTATGGGCTGACCATGTTTTCCGCTTATATTCTGCCCTATGAAGCAAGGATTCCTATGCTGTTTTGCTTCGCTGTATATCTGATGTTTCTTGGAGCCCTGGGAAATCTGATCTGGGCATTTGCGGGAAATGTACTGAAAAGATTTTACAGCAGTCATTATAAGCTGATGAATGGAATCATGGCCCTGCTGCTGGTGTGGTGCTCTCTCAGGATCACTGGATTACTGTAAGACAGACCAAAAACACCTCCCGGAATATGTTGGTCACTCACATTCCGGGAGGTGTTTTCTATAGGACACTGTTCAATTTATGAGACACATGTATCAAATTGATACATGCTTATGCTGTCTTACTTAAATGCATCCACCAGTTCCTGACCATCGTCATATCCCTGGTTTTTCAGTTCTTCTACAAACCACTGGTCTACGCCTTCTACCGCCTCTTTAAAGGAATCGATATCCATATCCTCTTTTTTGCGGTAAAGGTAACGCCATTTTTCTCTTCCCAGCGGTTCATGATCTCATTGGCACCGGAGCGGTTAATGTAACGCTCATACTCAACAGCCATTCTTCCAGCCTTGTCTACAACAGCCTGCTGCTCTGGTGTAAGGCCATCATAGATATCCTGGTTGATACAGAAGAACAGACAATCATAGATTGCATCCCACATGGAGCAGTACGGCTGTACCTCCTGTACACTGGCTGCGTCGATGGCAGGCAACGGATTCTCCTCGCCCTCTACCGTATTCTGCTGAAGTGCCGTGTAGGTCTCGGACCAGTTCAGGTTGGTTGCATCTGCACCCCATCTCTTATAGCATTCCATAAGAAGATTGGAGCCTGCAACACGGACTTTCAAGTTCTTCATATCGTCCACAGATTTTACTTCACGCACACTGTTGGTCAGTTCACGGAAGCCATTCTCTGCAATACCCATGCAATGCAGTCCATACTCACTGAGGATTTCTTTCATCTTTTCTCCGGCCTCACCGTCAAATTTTGCATCTGCGTCATCGTAAGAATCATAGATAAACGGCAGGGATACTACATTGAATCTCGGATCAAATGCAGAATAAATCAGGTTGGAATGCATGGAAATCTGTACTGGGTCTCCGTTCATCAGTGCCTGGATTCCCTCGGACTGATTTCCGTTTGTCAGCTGATCTGCTGCATATATGTTTACTTTTTACTTTTCCGCCTGTAGCTCTTTCCATCAGTTCACCGAACTTACGTCCGCCGTCAGCCCAGGTAGATGTCTCAGTAGTGGAGCATGCGAAGTTCCAGGTAGTCTCCTCCCAGCCAAGGTCACTGTAATCGCCAATTCCGGTAAATGCCTCTACCAGCTCTTCTGCATCCTCGTATCCCTGGGATTTCAATTCCTCAATGAACCACTCATCTACACCGTCAACAGCTTCCTTAAAGGACTCAATGTCCATATCCTCTTTTGCAGTGAAGGTAACGCCGTTTTTGTCTTTCCAGCGGTTCATGATCTCTTCATCACCGGAGCGGTTGATGTAACGCTCATATTCAACTGCTTTCTGTCCTGCCTCGTCAACAACTTCCTGCTGTTCCGGTGTAAGACCATCATAAATCTCCTGGTTGATACAGAAGAACAGGCAGTCATAGATGGCATCCCACATGGAGCAGTATGGCTGAACCTCCTGTACACTGGCTGCGTCAATTGCAGGAAGCGGATTCTCCTGTCCCTCAACTGTGTTCTGCTGAAGGGCTGTGTATGTCTCAGACCAGTTCATATTTGTGGCATCTGCCCCCCATCTCTTATAGCATTCCATAAGAAGGTTGGAACCGGCCACACGGATTTTCAGGTTTTTCATATCATCCACAGATTTTACTTCACGGACACTGTTAGTCAGTTCACGGAAACCGTTTTCTGCGATACCCATGCAGTGGAGTCCGTACTCACCAAGAATTTCTTTTAATTTCTCACCAGCCTCACCGTCAAATTTGGCATCTGCATCTTCTACAGAGTCATAAATGAACGGCAGGGAAACTACGTTAAATCTTGGATCAAATGCAGAATAGATCAGATTAGAATGCATAGAAATCTGTACCGGGTCTCCGTTCATCAGTGCCTGAATTCCCTCGGACTGGTTTCCGTTTGTCAGCTGGTCTGCTGCATATATGTTTACTTTTACTTTTCCTCCTGTGGCCTTTTCCATCAGCTCGCCAAACTTGCGGCCGCCGTCCGCCCAGGTAGAAGTCTCAGTTGTAGAGCATGCAAAATTCCAGGTGGTTTCCTCCCCAGTCAAGATCACTGTAGTCTGCGATCTCATTGAAGGAATAATCCCCGTCTCCGGCTGCAGAAGCTGCAGATGAGCCGCCGTCACCAGAGGAAGAATCTCCGGAATATGCACCATTTTTAGCAAGTGCTCTCGGAAGAGCCGTTGAAGTTACCGGAATATAGGTAACCACAAGAAGCACGGCCACACAGGCTGCCAGCATGGGCATAACTGCTTTTGAAATTTCCTGAAGGGTAACCTCCATGCCTTTTTTTGATCTTGATTCCGATTGCCACAAACAGGTTGACGCCGACCGGCGGAGTTACCTGTCCAATTGCAAGGTTTACAGTTGCCATCACACCGAATGCTACCACATCATAGCCCAGAGCCTTACATACCGGAAGCATGATCGGTATAAAAATGTACATCGCAGAGTTTGCATCAATGAAGCATCCTGCGATCAGGAAGATGATATTTACGATCAGCAGGAAGGTAAACTGATTGTGTGCGATGCTTCCAAGGAGCGCTGAAGCTGCATCTGCAATACCGAATTTGGTACATACAAACGAGAACAGGGAGGCACTCGCTACGATCAGCATGATTCCACCGGTTGTCTTTGCAGAATCCACAAGAATGTCGAACAGATCTTTGAGCTTAACCTCACGGTAGATCACCATACCAACAAACAGACCGTAAACAACAGATACAGCCGCTGCCTCAGTAGGAGTAAAAATACCGCCATAAATACCACCCAGAATAATAACCGGCATTAAGAATCCCCAGAAAGCATCCTTAAATGCATCCCAGCGCTCTTTTGCAGTCGCTTTCTTCTGGGCTGGCTGAATGCCTTTTTTTTCTGGCTTCCACCATAACCACGATCACAAGGGCAACGCCCATCAGAATTCAGGTACGATTCCTGCCATAAACATATCTGCAATAGATACCCCTGTGATAGAAGCGTATACAACGAATGCGATACTCGGCGGTATGACAATGGCGATGGAGCTTGAGGTTGCCATCAGTGCTGTGGAAAACGGTGCGGAGAAACCGCCCTGCTCAACCATAGCAGGGATCAGTACGGCGCCAAGAGCCGCAACAGTTGCAGGGCCGGAACCGGAGATCGCTCCGAAGAAACATGCTACGATAACACATACGATGGCGATACCGCCTTTTTTGTGTCCTACGCAGGTATCAACGAATTTGATCAGTCGTTTGGAGATACCGGCTTTTGCCATGATGTTTCCTGACAGTACGAAGAACGGGATAGCCAGAAGCAGGAATTTACTGATTCCTGAGTACATGTTGGTTGCTACGATCGTCAGGGATGTACCGGAGTACAGGATCGCACACACAGAAGACAGTCCCAGACAGATTGCAATGGGAACTCCCATGATCAGGAAAATAAAAAATGAAACAAATAAAACCGCACTTATCATTTATTTATCCTCCTTTTTCAGATTGCCTGTACAATAGTCAAGACAGTATTCAATAAAATGTAAGATCATGCATCCGGATCCGATCGGCACGAAGGACCAGAAGATCCACTCCGGCCAGTTCAGTACGAAGGTACGTTTTCCGTTTTCCAGCTGTGTGATTACTTTTTCCATACCGAACCAGAATAAGATTGCGGTAAAAATAATGCACAGAACAGTGGTAAGGATAACAGATGGTTTTTTTCAGTTTCTCAGGGAGACGGTCTGTGACCAGTGTCAGGCTGACCAGTTCTCCTTCGCGGCATGCAAGTGCTGCAGCCATTAAGGTAATCAGTACAAAGACTGCGACCACAAGTTCCTCGGTAAAGGACCAGGAACGGTGGATGACTTTACGGGGAAAATACGTTTCCCACAGTCAGCACCAGGATCAGCAGGGTAGACACTACCAGAATACAATTTTCTACTGCTGCTACTGCGTTCATGATTTTTTTGTAGATTTTCATGCTCTCTACTCCTCTTAATTTACTTGTCAGGTTTTCGTCTTTCGTAAAATGGAACTATCTGTTATGCAGCCGCAGTACGATCCTGCCCGGCAGAGCTTTTTGTGTAACAGGAAGTTCCAACGGAATTTCCTGTTACACAAAAAAAATCCGCCCCTGAACTAGGGACGGACCATATTAGACCGCAACCACCCTGTTTCCCCTTTGAAACAAGTACGAAAAGACAACGTACCGACATACGCGATTCCGATAACGGGGAACAACCGTGGAAACCTACTTGATGCAGTTCTTCACTTCGTATCTGGTTCCTGTTTGAAAAAACGGATACTTATGAAGCGTTCGGCTTCCCTTCTCGGGGATGATCTTCAAAACAGACCTGACGCTGCTTTCCACCGACACAGCTCTCTGTAGACAAGGTGCTTCTGTTTCTACTTCTTCCCTTCAAGGAATTTAATCCTTTTTAATTTAGTTGTTTAACGAACTGAAGTAATTTTACTACCAAAATATTAGGAAGTCAAGTGTAATTATGCAAGTTGCTATTTAGTTGATTAAAAGTTCTTCAATGCGGACGCATTTGGACAATGTGTATTACTCACTCGCCGGCGCAACGCTCCAGCGAACTAATCGCTAACTGCGACTAATGCGTTCGGGAGAGCCCTCACGCATAAGTCTCCGTAAGCGCTGGATTTCGCCTACGCTAAGAGCGCGCCTGAAATGGCTCGCTGGAGTAATACACATTGCCCAAATGCTGTGTACTGGCTGGTTAGTATAAACTTTTAACAAAGGGGAGAGGGTGAGTGATTGGCTTCCCTATACTTTCTTGGCAATGATAGATGGCAAAAACAATAAAGTTGCGGGATACCAACTACTTCACCCCACCCCCGTTGTTGTCGTTACTGTTTCTTTCTTCCCTTTCCATTAACCAGCGATTTTGCAATGTATATTCGCAAGCCGCGCATTTCAGGAGCGGTTTTAGTGGAGGCGAGATCCATGACTTACGGAGACTTAGGCGCGAAGGCTTTCCTGAGCGTCTTAGTCGTAGTTAGTCATTAGCTTGCCGGAACGTTGCGACGCGCGGCGGTGAATATACATTGTGAAATCGCGTCCGGGATAACGACCAACCAATTAAATAGCAACTTAGCTAAGTACCTTCCTGGACTCCTCATCCGCAAATTGCTGCCGTACCAACTGATAATAATATCCCTTTTTTCTCCAGCAGCTCCTTATGTTTTCCCTGCTCTACAATCTTGCCGTCACGGACTACCAGGATCAGGTCGGCGTTTCGGATAGTGGACAGGCGGTGGGCGATCAGGAAGGAAGTGCGCCCTTTCAATAGTTTGTCTGTGGCCTGCTGGATCAGCTGCTCGGTTTTGGTGTCGATAGAGGAGGTTGCTTCGTCCAGAACGAAAATGGCGGGATCTGCCAGTACTGCGCGGGCAAAGGAAAGAAGCTGCTTTTCTCCGGTGGAGAGACGGTCGCCGCCTTCACCTACGTCACTGTCATAACCTTTGTCAAGCTTTTTCGGCTACCTCATCGGCATGAACTGCCTTCGCAGCAGCCTTTACTTCTTCATCAGTGGCATCCAGTCTTCCATAACGGATATTCTCCATCACAGTCCCGGAGAACAGATGGGGATTCTGAAGCACATACCCGATGTTGCTGTGCAGCCACAACTGACTTCGCTCACGGTAATCTCTGTCGTCGATGAGGATTCTTCCCTTAGTGGGCTCAAAGAAACGGCAGGCCAGGTTCACCAGCGTACTTTTTCCTGCACCGGTCTCTCCGACGATTGCCACATTGGTACCAGCCGGAATTTTCAGGTTGAAGTTGCTGAGCACCTCTTCTTTTCCATCGGGATACTGGAATGAAACGTTTTCAAACTCAATGTCGCCTTTAATGGGTTCCCAGTTCTCCTTGTGGGGATCAAAGAAATCTCCATACTTTTCCAGAACCTCTGGGGAGTCTACCACCTGGGGCTTCTCTTCCAGAAGGGAGGTCACCCGCTCAATATTTGCCTGAGCAGAAATGCACTGGGACAAAATTCCTGCAAGCCTCTGAATTGGTTCAAAAATTCCAACTGCATATGCAGTAAATGCAGCAAGTGTTCCTATGTCCATACTTCCATTCAGAACCATAATGCCGCCACGCTCCAGTACAAGGGCAGTTGCCAGAGCTCCAAAAGAAAACTACCAGCGGAATATAAATTGCATTTAATCTGGCAGCCTTGATAGACGCACTTCTCATCTCCTCAGTGACAGAGGCAAACTCCCGGAAGTTTTTCTCCTCCACAACCAGGGATTTCACAGTTTTCGCGCCCATAATTCCTTCGTTGTAGCCACTTGTGATCTTGGAATTGATTTTTCTCACCTGACGGTTCCATGTGAGGATCTTATTCTGGAAATACCAGGTAAGGACTGCAATAGCTGGAACGATCAGCATGATCACCAAAGCCAGTTTCCAGTTCAGAAACAGCATTGCAACAAACACACCCACTACATAAAAGATAGCCCACAGCATATCGATCACATCCCAGGCGATCAACTCTGTGATCCTGGCTACGTCGTTCATTACCCTAGACAGGATATATCCAACCGGAGTTGCATTGTAGTAGGAAAAAGACAGCTTCTGAAGATGAACAAACAATGCCCTTTTCATATCACGGCCTGTTTCCACATCAAGTGTCATGCAGCCTCTGGTGAAACAGATGACGGACCACATCTGAAAGACGATCACTGCAATATACAGCGCAATAAATCCTCAAGTCCTGCCAGAGTATTTTTCTCGATAAAGGAATCAATGGCCTGTCGCTGAAATAACGGCATGATAATATCCACTACGGAGCAGAGAATATTCATCACAATTACCATAATCAGCACATTTTTCCGGGGTGCAAGGAATGGAAAAACCTTTTTCCAGATGGAAATATCAATGGATTTTGTATATTCTTTTTTTCTTCTATCCGCACATTGCACCTCCTTCCATGAGACGGATGTCACTGTTCATCTGAATCTCATAAATGTCTTTGTATGGTCCCTCCTGGTGGATCAGTTCCTCATGGGTACCCATCTGCTGGATTACTCCCTTGTCCATCACAATAATACAGTCAGCCTGCATAAGAGATGTGATCCGATGGGGAAATCATAATAACCGTTGCTTTCTCCATCTCTTTTTTCAGTTCTTTGCGGATCTTGTTGTCTGTCTCCGTATCTACTGCGGATAGGGAATCGTCAAATGCTAGGATCGGAGCTTTCTTTCATCAGCATTCTGGCAATTGCAACACGCTGCTTCTGTCCACCGGACAAAGTGACGCCACGCTCACCTACGATGGTGTCATATCCGTCTGTAAAATGAAGAATTGACTCATCTACACAGGCAATCTCCGCTGCATGGCGGATTTCTTCATCCAGAAGCTTCTCCTTTGTGATGCCAATATTCTCACGGATGGTTCTGGAGAAAAGGAACGGTTCCTGGAGTACCATGCCGATATTCTGGCGCAGGTACTGACGGTCAATGTCACGAATGTCTGTACCGCCAATGGTAATACTGCCGCAGTCTTCCGGCAGATCATATAAACGGTTCAGTAAATGGACCAGAGTTGATTTTCCACTTCCAGTTGTGCCAAGGATTGCAAAGGTGCTTCCGGATGGGATTGTGAAATTGATATTTTTTCAGAACCGGGTGGTCTGGAGAATAACCGAAAGATACATCGCGGAAGCAGATATCGCCATCCATGGCAGGTTTCATTCCACTGACAGGTCCCAAAGTCTGCTTTTCTCCACAGCCTTTATTTTCGGAATCCTCACTCGTTTGCTCTGCTGTCCGCGCAGGAATCTTATAAGCCAGAGTTGCCTCACTCTGTCCTGCCTTCTTCTTTTTCGCAATATTCTCTGCATTTTCATTTCTGTCTGTAGACTTAGCTTCACACTTTACAGCAGCATCTTCTTCCTCAGCCTCCAGAATATAAGCCACACGTTCCATGGAAACCCCAGCCTTACTCATATCTGAAATAATCCTTCCCAGGCTTCGCACCGGCCAGGTCAGGGACGCATTATAGGAAATAAATGCCATAAACTCTCCCAATGTGATCTGTCCATTCACGGCAAAAGCAACACCAGTCACCATAACCACCAGCACCTGCAGGTTGGTGATCAAATCTCCCGATGCCCAGTAAACGCTCATCAGTTTTCCAAGATATACCCATAAATTGGAGTAGGCATTATTTTTCTCATCAAACCGGTCGATTTCATACTTTTCTCTACCAAAAGCACGCACTACACGAACTCCAGTCAGATTCTCCTGCACGGTACTGGAAAGTGCCCCCTCCGCCTCATCAGCATCCTGAAAACGTTTCCCGATCCTGGAATAGAAATAGCAGGAATAACCGATGATCACCGGGAAAAAAGCTGCTGCAGCCAGTGTGATCTGCACATTCATGGAAAACATGATTCCCAGATACAGTACGATCAGGAAACAGATTCGAAACACCTCCGGCAGCTGCCTGCACACAAAGTTACGGATCACTTCCACGTCAGAGGTACATCTCTGAATGATCTCCCCGGTCTGGTGCTTTACATGCCAGGAAAAGGCAGATACTGGGTGTGGTGATACAAGGTGTCACGGATGGATTTCAGGAAATTCTCTGAGCCTTTTGCCAGGCACATTTTACTTAAGTAATTAAAAACTCCCGAAAGAACTGCCGAAGCAGCTACCAGAAGTGCTGCCAGAAGCAGTGTCTGCCGCACATTCAGACCATCCGGAATTCCATCCAGCACCAGAATATGGTCTGCTGTGTATTTCACGATCTGTGGGATCAACGCATTACATGCTGTAAACAACACCGAAAATAATAGCGTTCCCACAAAAAACCGGATATTTCCTTTCAGGAAACGGAAAATGATCCGGAATTTCCCGGTTTTATTCTTCGTATTCATACTTTCCCCATTTTATAAAAAGGACACTCCCTGAACGAATCAAGGAATGTCCTCCTTCACTCCAAAAGTTTTACATATTCTTTCCAATGCATCATATTCCAAGGCCTTGTTTCCTACATAACTCTCCAAGGCTCCAAAAAATTCCCAGGCCGCAGGCTGCAGATACAGTTCTTTTTTTTTCACATATCCATCTAGGATCACTGCTTCTGGCAAAAGACTTTTTATAGGCGGCGCTCTGTGCCCCCAGCACATAAATCCTGTGCTCCTTCGACAGCTGCTCCAAAGCTTTTTTCTGCTCTGCAGTTGGTGCAAGCTCACCATTTACCAGAATACTTCCCGGAACCGGCTTTTGTACCAGCTTCATGGAAATACGCTCTCCCTGCAGGTTCCATTTCCCACACACAAGGTAAGTCTCACCATTGTAGGAAACCGTTTCCACCTGGTTCTCCTCTGGTCTGGCTGCAGCAAGTACCGGAAGGCGCATTATCCGAAGGCGGTTTTCCTTTCCGTAGTCTCCCAGCTGCTGGCAATCTGCCGGAGCATATATCCGGTCAAATACAGTAAGGGCTTTTCGCCATCTTGCCGGATATTTTTCATGGATGTAAGGCAGAAAATCAAGATCCACCAGAACTTTCATTTTCGCCGGTGCCTCTGCTGCCAGATAATATGGCAGATACCCTGTACTTCCAGCCATGATCACCACATCCCAGGAACTGCTGCCGAACAGCCTGCCCCCACTCTCTTTGGGCAAGCATTCGCATATATCTTCGTATTTCCGGATTTTCCAGATAAAGAGCCGGATTTTTTCTCAATCATACGGTAATTCAGGAAATCCTCCTCACTCAGAGTCATCCTTCCTGCGCCCATCACTTTTGGAATCTCTTTTTTCAAAGGCGAGAAATTCTTTCACATCTCCCCTGCTTCCAAGCCAGCCACTATAAATAACCGTATCATATTTTCCCTGTCCATACTGTCTGCAAGCTTTCGGACAACAAGCAGCCTCCCGCCCGGCTTTCCAGCTGCTAAGGATCAGGACTTTCTTTCTTTCCTCCGGATTTCGAAGGGAGAAAAACTCCATTCAGGCACTGCATTCTGACTTCGGATACACTCCAGAAGACTGCCTCTGCCTTCTTTTAATCCTTCCTTTTTCTCTATGATCACTTTTCCATCATAGACTTTTTCCCAGGGTGCATTTTTCCAGCCATGCTTCCTTCGCTTTGCTCTTAGACGGAGCGTAGATATAATCTGTTTTCAGAAGCTCCCTTGCCGTAACTGAGAGAAATTCTGCAGTCTCCACAGACTTCCTATCATAAATTTCCAGCATGGGATTAAAATAAACCTGTGTTTCTTTTTTCACAAAAGAACCTGGCAGAACCATATTACCGATAATGTAACCTGCCTGGGAAAGCGCCTCCAGATATTCACGACTTTCCTCTTTTTACATAGTCCACACCTGTTTTTTCACCAGATGAAAACCGCCTTTTATGCAGGCCGTAACACTCGCCTTCTCAGAGGAAACATAATTCTTCAGCGCATAGTCCAGCATTTCCAGAAGCAGGTCACTGCCAGGCTTTTTTTCATCTATAAGGAAGAAAAAATGGGAAGCATCCACCGGATTCCCGCATACCTCTGCGTAGGCATAGTTTTTGGAAAGTTCTTTCTTATTCTCATGGATGAATTTTCAGAGCCTGACGCTTCACGCTCTCATAATCCTCCATATTATCTTTCAAAATCTTCTCTATCTCATTCATCTGAAGTCCTCTTACCTTCTATCAGCTCATCCAGCTTCTCACTCTGTTCCTGATTCCAGGACCTGGCCTGAAAGCTGTAAGGCATCTCTGTTGTGCAGTCTTCTGCCAGCAGCTTCATATTCATGGTTTTTGCAGCAAGGGTACCCAGGCTTTCTTCTTCCCCTTCAGGGCAGATAAAATAATCGCACAGATTCATAAATGCAAAAGGGTTTCTCAAGCCATCCGGTAAGAATCACCCTTCCCTCCAGGTGAAGATCTGAAACCATAGCTTTCAGCTTCTGATACCCATTCCCTTTTCCGGTAATGTAAAGACAGGTATTTTTCTCCAGACGGCCAAAAGCCTTCAGAACGTTCTGGGCTTTCTGCTGGTACATACAAATATAATTGATTTTCTCTGTATCCGGTGCCGGAATGGCTTCCACGGTAATAACAGCTGGATTGTTTCCCTGGTATCTGGCAATAAAGTAGCTTTCTGTGGCAGATACGATTACCTGCTGGCCTGCCAGCTCCTTTGCAATCTGTTTTTCCCGGACAAAACGTGCATTGTATTGGAAAAACCGAACACCCTCCATCTCCTTTACCACCACGGAAAACAGGCTCTTTTTCCCGGTAAGGTCAATTGCACAGTCGAATTTCGCCTCTCCAAACAGGCGCCTTGCCTCTCTCTTGTAAAAAGCATGTGGAATATCTTTTTAATTTTTCCCTTCAAAAACAGCTCATTCTTCGCGATTTCCTCCGCTTTTCCGTTAAAAGGCTGACCACGGTAAAGGATCCGAAGCCCGGTAGGAAGACCTATGATCTGTTCTTCTGCCAAAATCGTCTCCACCACCGCACACAAGCAGGGGTAACATCGTATTTCTGAAAATCCAGGTTCTCTGCAAGTCAAGAAATGCTTCGGTGTCATCTCCCTCCGAAAAAATCACCGGCATACATCAGAAGCTTTTTCTTTGGTGACTGCGCCTCATCCTGACAGGCTATACACCGGGAATCTTCTTTCCGTGGAACACAATGTCTGCAAGGCGGCGGCAGACCTCTCCGTCATCTTGCGGACACGCCCAGGCTGCTTCCCTTTCGTAAACCTTCCGGTATGGCTCCATGGCTCTTTCGGCATCCTTCACATAATCTCCAAGCTGCTCATAAGTTTCTGCAACAGGACCCGGCAGCTTATCAATTCGAAGTATAAGCCTCTGTAATTTTTTATATTCTGCAAGATCCGGGATAAAGAACAAAATGGGCTTTTTCGATACCAGATAGTCAAAATAAATACTGGAATAATCGGAAATCAGAACATCTGTAGCACGAAGAAGCTCATTGGTATCTACGGTTGCAGGAATATACTGGCCGGTTATCCCTACTGTGTCTTTAATGTGGTAGTATACAATCTGATGAGGCTTCACCAGCACCTGGTACTCCCTGGTATCCACATTCTCCTCGATGGTACGGATCATCTTCTCATAGGCATCCAGGCTGGTATCCGGGCTGGAATACCTGCTTCCCTTCCAGGTAGGCGCATAAAGGATCAGCTTCTTCTTTGGATCAGCCTCCACGCCTGCCATCTGCAGCTTCTTAAATATGGCCTCCCGGTCTGTGTGAAAATAGCTGTCATTACGGGGCTGCCCGATTTCCAGAATTTTTCCGGGATAAAGATTTTTCATTTTGAACGCATTCTCATAAATCTCTGTCATAAAATGATTGGGCGCGATCAGATAGTCTGCTGCAAGGAAATTCCTTACTGTATTTCCTGCACTCACCTTGCCTGCCGGAATGTCAAATCCAATGGTTTTTAACGGGATTCCGTGCCAGGTATCCACAAAGATCTGCTCCTTACGTTTGGTAAAATATCCGGGAAAGCTTACATTATTGATCAGATATTTGGCTGTAGCCAGATATTCCCTGTATTCTACAGACTGGAATTTAATAAATTTCACATTTGGATCATCCCTGTAAAGTCCCATCCATGGTTCATTATCCGAAAAATCGTCAATGACCCAGACATGGAGATACTCCTGAAATTCTGTCTGGGTCAGCAAATACTTGAAAAATGGCATGAGGGCTGCAGGTCATGCCTCTGCCCCCAAATGCCTCGTATAGTATACATTTTTCCTTTATGGGACTGTCAAGAAAATCCGCGTACTTCTCCCGAAGCTCCTCCGTAAGATTGTATTTTGCCTCATCCCTGGCTCTCTTTAAGGCAGCCTCAAAAGTGTCCTTTTTCTTTACCGGAATTTTCATCCGGGCGGACCAGCTTTTCACCAGCTTCTTCAGGTTGTTCACGGTGATCTTCATGTCACTTCCCCTCTTCTTCGCAACTACACGTTCAAAAAGTCTGTCCCATTCTTTCACTGCCTTGTCGATAGAAAAATCATCAGACTTGGCAATGGCATTCGCAGACATCCGGACACGAAGCTCTTCGTCATGTGCCAGTTTCAGCATGGCCTGGGCAAATTTGTGGGGATCAAACGCTTCAGGAAGGAAACCAGTCTTTCCATCATCAATGATCAGATCCATGGCGCCCATATGATAAGCGATTACCGGAAGACCGAACTCAAAGGCTTCCATAATCACCATAGGCCAGCCCTCCCATCTGGATGGAAGAAGGAAAACAGAAGAATTCAGATAATACTTCTCAGGCTCATTGGTATATCCTACAAAATGGACACGCTTCTCCAGATGACGCTTCTTCGCATCTGCCCTGATCTGGTCAAAAAGATCTCCGTCTCCGATGATATCAAGCTCCCACTCCGAATCCTCTTTGCAGAACTCTTCAAAGGATTCCATCATAAGATCCAGTCCTTTGGCATATACGAAACGGGTCGCCATAAGAAAACGTTTGGATTTCACATCGCACTTCTTTTCACTGACAAAGCTTCTGGGATTGATTTTTACTTCACAATCTATTCCAAGCTTCTCCATATAGTCCCGCTTATCATAATCACTCAACACAATGTAGCGGTCCAAATTTGGCAGATACTGCTGAAGAAGGTTCTCCTGCTGCCAGAAGACGACAGGCTTCACATGAAGATATCCGTCATAGCAGTTATGCTGCCAGCCGATGGTTGCGGCTTTCAGCCGAGGCGCGATCATGGCAAGTCTCAGGCTTAAGGATGCTGTGGTAAGGATCACGTCATAATCCTGGGAATTGAAATATTCCACCCATTTCTCTCTTGTTTTTTTAGGAAAAATTGCTTCTGCAAGAATGGGATTCAGGCTTTTTTTATTAAACAGACCAGATCTGTCATTGAGCTTCTTCACCAGATAGCGGGCGCAGAAAGCCGGGGTATGATGCTTATTCACGAACTGGCTGTTGTCAATGAAATCCACATTGATATCTTCACTTAAATGATACATGGTGCGGTCTTCACGAAAGCGGTCTTCATAAGTCATGATCGTCACTTCATGCTCTTTCACCAGCTCGTTGGCCAACAGGGAAACCACTCTCTTGGTTCCGCCCAGATCAAAGATTTTTGTTATCCAGATACATATTTTCATGTTATATACCACCCCTGCAGGGGCTTCCTCCTTTTGCGGAATAAATCCTGAAGCATGTAAAAAAGGCTTTCGTATTTTCACTGTTATATCGTAATTTTGAAATAATCCAGAACACGTTTGCAGTAATTATCTGTTACATTATGAGTCTTTGCAAGAATTGCCTTACGTTGATTCTCATAGTCATCTTTTCCATTTTTGACATCCAGAACAAACTGTTCAAACTGCTGTACATTGTAAATGTGTTCTCCTGGCATGTATTCCAGTGGATCTTCAAATACCCATCCTCTGGACTCCGTATAGGCATCATAATCATCAAGGGTAAATCCCATAGGTCTGTTAAGAAGCAGATAATCAATTGCCACAGAAGAATAGTCAGAAACCAGGGCATCCGAACAGTTGATAAACTCATAAAGCTGCAAGCCATTGTCTTCCAGATCCTGATTTTCCAGGTAAACAATGTTTGTCAGCACATTTTCTCCGAAGTCATATGGAATCTGGAGATAATGCTTCTTAATTACCACAAGTACATGATTATCACGACAGAAATTATTAAAAGCAAGAAGCCGCTCCTTATCGTCCAGGATCGGGATATTAAATTCATTGTTCAGCGTTTCCTCATTCAGTCTCTCGCTGCTTGCATGACGGTAGGTAGGCATCCACAGGATCAGCCTGTCACTGTCAGCTGCTTTCAGAAGCTTTTCCTTATATGCTCTTGCGGCGTCGCTTCCCTTCATCATCTGATCGTAACGGGGATAGCCAAGTGCAAGAAGCTTCCTGGAACTGCAGCCAAAGAACTCTTTCTTCGTCTCAATAAACACATCTCCTGGCACCAGACAGTAGTCGAAAAATACCTTGCGGTTGTTCTTGTTTGCCTTGTAGCCGCAGCCATGCCAGAGATTTACAAAAGTCTGACCCTTTCTTGCCATTCCGATCCAATTAAACGCCTGGGTGTAGAAAATAAAGGCTGAAGTCAATGCATAGCGGTAAGCTGCTGCCCTGCGGATAGTCGTGTTCTTCTTAAAATTGCGGACAAACTTCACATTCTCCGCCTGGTATTTCTTATACTTCTCCGGCTCATGAACCAGCCAGACAGGCTCATATTTTTTATTATATCCATTTGCAACCATATAATCAAAAAGAGCCCGGCAATTGTCTGTAAAATCATCATTTGTCTCAAACAGGATTCTGTTTTTCACCATACGGGGGGGAATTTGCGAAGTCTTCTCACTTTCCAGCGGTCATATAAAGCGTAAGTCACATAGCCTTTGAAAGTGGTGAGCAAAGGTCCCGCGCCCTGCTCTTTCAAGATTTTTTGAAAATTTCTTTAGAATTCTCTGTGCTCTTTCCATGGATTTTACCTTTCTTAATATATTACAGTCCAGAGCCTGTTTAAAAAGGCTCTAAATCAGTCCGCATTAATACTCTTTCAGTTTCTCACGAAGCATTGTAGAAGAAGTATCTTTGGTGTAGGGAAGATAAACCAGCCTGGCTCCCAGGGCTTCCATCTTTTCCCGGTGCGCTCCCAGCGCTCATTTCCCTTCCAGTCATCTCCGATATAAATTTCATCGAAACGGATCTTATCCCAGATTTCTTTTTATCAAGGGTATTCGTGATGATCACCTCGTCCACATATTTAATAGACCGGACGATCTCAGCCCGCTCTTCCAATGGCACGATAGGTTTTTTATTCTTATAGCTTTCCACAAGCTCATCTGTATTTACGCCTACGATCAGATAATCACATCTTCTCTTGGCATTTCTGATCAGGTTCAGATGTCCTATATGAAACATATCAAAGGTTCCCTGTGTATATCCGATTACCTTTCCCATTTATCCTCTCCTGTATCTGTTTTTTTCGAAAAAATAATCATAGCACATTGTTTTCTAAATAACTATACCACTCACTTGTCTGTGAATCCGATTGATATAATTATTTACGAAATGATGTACTAGAACCTTTTGGATGGGTAACTTCTGCTTTTATTTTACTTTATATTCAAATACTCTGCAAGTGCCTCGCAGTAACCTGACTTCTTTGGCATAGTGTGCATTGCAGGCAATAATCTTCTTCTCTCTTCCTTAAAAGGATCCTCTCCCACTGCGATATGGGAAAAATAGTCCTTCAGATCCTCTAAATTGTAAATCTTCTCACCTGGCATATATGCCTCCGGATGTTCGAACACAAATCCTCTGGTATTTCGATAGCTTTCCAGGTCTGTGAGCACATAGCCCAGAGGTCGGTCAAGAAGCATATAGTCTACTGCAATGGAGGAATAATCCGAAATCAGTCCATCCATAAGTCCCACCAGTTCATACAGCTGAATGCCCGATTTCTGAAGCATTTCTTCTGTCACATAACGGATGTTGGTATACGCACCTTCATCCAGGGACCAGCCAGACTGAAGGGGATGTTTTTGATAATTAGAAATATTCCGCATTCCCCTTAAATGAATATCCAGTGCTTTCAGCTCCGCCTCGCTCTCTAATGCAGGAAGCTGAAAGGGAAGTTCAATTTCATTCTCTGCGCTGATCAGCACCTCACTTTTTCGGAAAGTAGGCATCCAGATCACGGTTTTCATATCCTTATGGGAAAAAAGCTTCTCCAGCGCCTCCCCACGGCTGACAGATGGATGGAGCATCCAGTCATACCTTGGATAGCCAAGGGCAAGAATCTTCTCTTTCTCACAGTTCCAGTAACGGGATTTTGTTTCCACAAACACAGGTCCCGGCACCATGGCATGGTCAAAATGCATCATGCTTTTTCCTGTAGGCGGCTTGTTGTCTTTGGCTGCATCCTTATAGCCGCAGCCATGCCACATGTTCACTGTGATCTGCCCTTTACAATGGTAAAAATTCAAGTAAGCTGTATTGTTTGTATAAAAAAAATCCTGCAACAGCGCCATAATAATAAGCAAGGGGCTGGACCAGCCATATTTATTCTCTGCTGTTACAAATTTAACATTCTTGCATTTCAGTTTCTCACATTTTTTCTTATCGGAAACCATCCAGATAATCTGATGGTTCTCATTTATTTTATTCTGAATCAAATATTCATAAAAAGCCCTGGGATTGTCTGTCATGTCCTGCATGGTACGGTTTTTCAGCACAATACAGTTCTGACGGAGCTTCCGTGATTCCCGAACCATTTTCCCACCAGGGCAAGCTCCGCCTTTGAACAAAAGCGGCCCAGATAATAAAGAACACTTCCAGCCAGACCCTCTTCTTTTATTTTCCTTTTAAGGGAATCCTTTGTCATCTCTTACCCTCGTTTCTATAATTTACCTGATAAAATTACGATACACCAGAGTGCTTTTGAAAAAAGCTATTTGCAATTACATCTCAAAAGACGATTTCTCTGGAAAAATCACTTCAAAGCTTCTCTGAATTTCTTTCTTCTGCTTCTCAAAATCACCCACATTCACATCATCATTAAGGCAGATCATCTTACACGCCTGTCTGCGAATGGTATGGTGGATCTGCTGATCATGTTTTTCCTATGGTATAAAATCTTCCAAGCTTCGGTGACTGGGGCGTAAATTTCCCTTCCATGTACTGCCAGTATTTCATCACGTACTGGTTCACATCGAATACTGTACGGAAACGATTCTTACAAACCTCATCCAGAACAGCGCCTTCTTCGTCCCATACTTTCCAATAGGTTGCTTTCAAAAAAGGACTTGGAAGATGTGAATATTTAAAACTGGAAAATTCACGATAAGGCAGCATCAGCACATTGCGGAAGAGCATTGCTCCATAAGCCGGACTGAACCATTTTTTGCCTGCTTTTTGATCACTTCTTTTTTATTATAATGCATATTGACAAGAGCTGCATCATTCATAAGAATATTGGCAAAGGATTGCGGATATTGTCCTGCACAAGGGCGGTCTCAATACAGCAGTCACAGGAAATCCGTTTTTGAAAAAATCTTCCGGTCTCACGGAATCAATGAGAAACATATCATCATTAAAAAGACGAAATGCTCTGACAATCCTTTTATTCGGTGAAGATTCAGTTCTATGGAATTAATATTAAAGGTAGGAAGATAAGCAGGCGCCATAAAATCCTCATGCTTTACAATCTGAATCTTTTCATGCGCTGTGTTCAGCCACTTTGGAACATGTCCCCATGTAACAAAATATATTTTATTTACCCAGGGAGCAAATTTCTCCACACCGCGGAACCAGTACTGGAGATTGTCCCAATCGCGGTATCTGCTCTCCCCCGGCGTCAGTTCCCCTGCCAGGCTGATATTCCCTGCGCTGTGCAAGCCAGTCAGGGTCACTGCCGTTCACCCAGGTGAGCACAAAATCTATTTTTTCCATTCCTATTCTCCTGCTCTTTAAATGGTTGCGGTCTAGAAATGTGACGCACATCTTGCAGAAAGCCTTTTTCAAACACGCTCTATAGCTTTCTCAGTCAGCTTATCTGCCATACAGAAGCATCAGCTTCTGCCCTTCCTTATGGATGTCAAATCCTGCTTCTGCCAGCCTTCTGGCCGCTTCTTCTCTTTCGATTCTCCCGGCTTCCTTCATCTTAAACACAGCTTTGGCCCATTTCTCCGGGCTTTCTGCCAGAGAAATCATTGTCACATTTTTCCCGGGAGAGTACTGCTTCTCCTGTGATCTGGTCTGAAATCACACAGGGCAGGCCATTGGCCTGAGCTTCCAGAAGAGTAAAGGGAAGTCCCTCAAATAAAGAAGGAAACAGGAAAACATCCATGGCGCTTAAGTACCGCCCACGTCCTGACATACTCCCGTAATATGATTTTATCCAGGACACCCGCCTTCTTAGCCTGCTCCTGGATCTGTTCCTTTAATTCGCCGTCACCTATAAGGCAAAGCCTTGCAGCTGGCTCTTTTCGTTGGATTTCATGGAAAATACGGAGAATGGCCTCATGATTCTTCTGAACCTGAAACCTGCCTACATGCCCTACTACCAGGGCATCCCCTGAAATCCCCAGCTTCTCTCTGATTTTCCGCCTGTTTGACTCTGAAAAGCCATATTTATCTGTCTCAATTGCGTTTGCAACCAAAGTTACTTCTCCCCGTTCAAAAGCCTTATCTCCGAACAGCCATCTGCCTGCTTTTTTCGGAACAGGCAAACTTCTCATTCACATAATGCTTTATTCTGGGACGATTCATGCCATCCATCAGCTTACGCACAATCCCCGGTACTGAAGCGTTATGGGAATGTGCGATCACCTTTCTCACTCCTGCCTGCTTCGCCAGGCGAAGTGGTACGATATTGGCTGCTGAAAGCATATTCACATGCACGACATCGTACTTCTCCCGGGAAAGGAGCTTCCGAAAGGCCTTTATATAACCAAAGTAATCTTTTTTTACATTGGGGACATAGAAAACCCGTCCCCCAAGCTCCAGGATTTCTTTCTCATAAGCAATCGTTCCATACATGGATACAAAATCAAAGGATACTCCCCTGTCTGGCCAGTTCCCTGAAATAATTCATTACAAATGCTTCCATACCGCCAGGATTATTTCCCAGCCCTATCTGCAGGATTTTCATTTTTCACCTTCTAAACGCTTTATCAGCTTGTCATATCTGGAAACTTCCCGGGTTAATTCCTTTTTCATGATCAGCCACCTATCATTTTACTGTATTGCTCAGAGATCGGATCAATGTCGCCGTATGCGATCAGCTTGCCTTTTTCCAGAATCATGGCCTTATTGCAAAGGCGCTGTACCTGTTCCAGAGAATGGGATACAAAAAGGACGGTAACACCTGAGTCAAACATACTCATGATCTTCTTTTCACTTTTTTACGGAACTTGGCGTCACCTACGGAAAGGACCTCGTCCAGGATCAGGATCTTCGGTTCTACTACTGTGGCAATGGAAAAGCCAAGTCTGGATTTCATACCGGAGGAATAATTCTTCACCGGAACATCCATGAATTTCTGAAGTTCAGAGAATTCTACAATCTCATCATATTTGCTGTCAATAAATTTCTTGGTATATCCAAGCATGGCACCATACAGGTAAATATTCTCTTTTCCTGTATACTGCGGGTCAAAACCAGCGCCAAGCTCCAGAAGGGGAACCATTTTCCCATGTTTGTCCACATGACCCTCTGTAGGCTTGAACACACCAGAAATGACCTTAAGAAGAGTACTTTTTCCAGCTCCGTTAAGACCAAGGATACCTACACGGTCTCCTTTTCCACGCTGAAGCTTACATTCTTCAAAGCCCAGAATTCATTGTACTGGATTTCTCTCTTAATGGTTTTAAATATATAATCTTTTTAAGCTGTCAACCTTCTCACGGCTCAGGTTGAACTTCATGCTTACGTTATCGACTTCAATGGCTGTCTTGCTCATATTTTCTCCTTAACATGTTCCTGTAAATGGTAGTTTTAGAGCGTGTTTGAAAAAATACTTTCTGCAGGGAATGATTTTTCAAACAGGTTCTAGATGTACAGAATAAAATTATCCTGTTTTTTCTTGAAGCATACAAGTCCGATGATGGTGATCACTACGCTGAATGCAGCTGCATAAATTACATATGGCGCATACATAGGCTCTCCGAAGATTGCAGATCGGAAAATCTGAATGGTACAGTACAGAGGATTGAACTTCAGGATCCATGCCCAGCCACTCTTCAGCAGCTCGCTTGGATAATAGAAGATGGCACATGTATACATGATCAGCATCAGGGCAACAGACCAGAGGTACTCAATATCTCTGAAAAATACACCGATAGTTGCAAGGAACATTCCACTTCCGTAGGAAAGGATCAGAATGATGATCAAGGCAACCGGTGCCTGAAGCAGATAAATAGTCGGTTTCACACCCAGGATCACGCCTACAATGGCAAGCACAACCAGGAGATCAGAAAAATAATATAATTATAAATTACAGTTGAAAGTGGATACAGATATTTCGGTACATACACTTTCTTGATCATTGCTGCATTGGACCGGATGGATTTCAGCGCAGCTTTGGTTGCAGAGGAATAAAAGCTGTACAGAAGACGTCCGGAAAGAATGTATACAGGGAATGTTTTGTCCGTGTTTCCATACAGGGTTCCGAAGACAATGGTCAGTACCACCATGGAAAGCAGTGGTTCTAGCATGGACCACAAAATACCAAGGTAGGAACGACGATATTTCAGCTTGATTCCTTTTTTGACCAGCTCACTTAACAGGAACTGATACTGTCTGAGATTATCTAAATATTTCTTCATATTCACTCCATTATATTTTGAAAAATTTGGCTTTCTGTTTTATCCAAAGCATTCGTATATAAACTTCTTTTTGGAAAAAAGCCAAACTGTATTGTAACATACTCTTTCCCAGGTTGCAATATTGCGATTTAACCTGGAAGCGATCAATCAGTTACTGTGTTACTCCGTGACCAATAACATCAATCATTCCAGATTCTTACTTGCATCTACTGCCATCTGGTAGGCTTCTGCATAAGAAATTCCAGTCTTTCTGCAGATTTCCGCCAGGCTTTCATACTCCGGATAGCATTTCTCTGCTCCTTCTGAACCGCAGATTTTCACTTCCACCTCACCGAAGGGAATCATTACTTTCCGCTTTCTCCGGGGCAAAATCGTGCGCTCCATCCTGACCCTGCGGATACCAATACTGGTAGTTTCTGCAAAAATCAAAGCTTCCATTCCGGGACATCTTCTTCCTTACAGATTACGGTAAGAAGCCATGCAGGACGGTTTTTCTTCATATATACAGGAGTATAATGCACATCCCTTGCACCGGCCTCAAAAAAGCTTCTCCATGACAAAGCCAAGTACTTCGCCGCTGCAGTCATCGATGTTTGTTTCCAGCTTGTAGATGTAATCTGCACAATCCGCGCTTTCCGTAACACCGGTCTGAATTTTGGCAGCAGCTTCCCGATTGAAAATTTCAGCAGTTTCATTTGCCGCACTTTCATTTCCTGCCGGAATTCCCACCGCTTTTTCCGGTTTATGGGATTCTTCCGGGTGAATCAGCATTGCACGCAGGATTCCCGGGCACTCATACGTCCTCTTGCCAGCTCCGATACCTGTTTTCTCAATTGCAAAGGTCTCCGGTAATTTGCAGGAAGTACGTACTGCTGCCACAATTGCCGCACCTGTAGGAGTTACCAGCTCGCCTCGTACCTGAGTGATCCGCAGATCCAGGCCACACTGCTGTACAATATGGGTCACCGCCGGAACCGGAACTGGTAAAATGCCATGCTGGCAGCGGACTGTACCCATTCCTTCGCATAATACAGGTACAATGACCTCTGTAATTCCAAGATTGTCCAGGCAGACTGCCACGGACAAAATATCTACAATGGAATCCACAGCACCAACTTCATGAAAATGCACCTCTTCCACCGGAACATTGTGGGCTTTCGCTTCTGCCTTTGCCAGAATCTGAAAAAATTTTAAGGGCAATACCTCTGGCGCTGTCAGTCATCTTCGTGTCAGCAAGTATCTGACGGATTTCGTTCATGCCGCGGTGTTTGTGATGACGATGATGCTCGTGAGTATATGCTGCTATCTCATCTCCATGATCATGTCCATGTGCTGCCACATTCTTTGCAGCTGCCTCATGGCTATGCTCATACTGGTGATTATGTTCTTCTGCCATATGCGTATGACTGTGATTATGTTCTTCTGCCTCATGCGTATGACTGTGATTATATTCTTCTGCCCCATGCGTATGACTATGATCATGTCCATGCAGATACTCCATATCATGATCATGTCCGTCTATCTCTGCATCCAGGATTACATCGAAATCACAGGCATCAATCCCGGATTTCGTCACCCTGCTTACTTTTATCTCAAATCCCTGCACCGGAATACTTTCAAGTACATCCTCCAGCACCTTCTGATCTGCTCCCAGATCCAGCAGTGCTGCCACTGTCATATCACCACTGATTCCGGAATAACACTCCAGATATAATGATTTTCCCATAATTCTCCTCGTTACAAATTTATCAAATTGCTTTTTCAATTTGTGTCTCTTACTTACCAAGCGCCAGCCGGTTCATCTGCGTTGCCAGATATCCGGCTCCATATCCGTTGTCAATATTCACTGTGGCAATTCCATTGGCACAGGAATTGATCATGGTCAGAAGTGCTGATAATCCATGGAAATTCGCTCCATATCCCACAGACGTAGGCACCGCGATCACCGGTCTGCTCACAAGACCGCCCATAACGCTGGCAAGAGCGCCCTCCATGCCAGCCACAGCCACAACACAATTCGCGTCCTGAATGATCTCCAGCCTGGAAAACAGCCTGTGCATTCCACTTACACCAACATCATAAATCCGTTCCACGTGAGTTCCAAAATATTCTGCAGTCTGTGCTGCTTCCTCGGCCACCGGAATATCTGCAGTGCCTGCAGTACAGACAGCCACCTTTCCCTCATGAATCTTATCTGGTTTCTCTATTTTCAGGATTCTGGAAACAGGGTCATACTGAACTTCCGGAAACTTCTCCTTCACCAGCTCATACTGTGCCTGGGAAGCCCTTGTTCCAAGTACTTCTCCCTCTTCCATATATAAACGTTCAAATATTTTCAGCAAATGGGCATCTGCCTTATTGCTACAGTAAATCACCTCTGCAAAACCAGTGCGGGCTTTTCTCCCCGTATCCAGCTTGGCATAATCCATTTCCTTGTAGCCATCCTGTCGAATCAGCTTTCCTGCTGCTTCCGGAGAAAGTCCTCCCATTTGCACCTGGACAAGGATTTCTTCTAATGTCATGTACAAATCACTCCATTTCCTAAAACGTGTTTGAAAAAGGCATTCTGCAAAATGTGCGTCACAATTTGCGGGAATGTTTTTTCAAACAGGCTCTAAAATGCAACACAATTATAACGTTTTTTCTCTTTTTATTCAACAAAAAAAAATCCTGCCTCATTTTTGCTGAAGCAGGATTTCTATGCATCGCGAAGCGTGTTGCTGATCACGGAACGAACCGTAACGGATTTCTTCCAAAGCCGGCTGTTCTGCGCGTAATCAGAGCTCCCATGGCGTCTGATTATGTTTTATTTCGCTTTGGCCGCCTTTTTTATCTCCAAGGAAGCCAATCGATGTAACACAGATCAGTTTATCAAAGATCATAAACATGGCAGGTAAAATAAACAGTACAACTACCATACTGATGATTGCACCACGTGAAAGCAGTGTACAGATCGATCCGATCATCTCAACCTGTGAATAGCAGGAAACACCGAAGGTCGCCGCAAAGAAGCTGAGACCACTGCTGATAATAGACGGCATGCTGGTCTTATGGGCAATGCTGATGGCTTCCATCTTATTCTTACCGTGCTGTCTCTCTCTCTCTGATAACGGGTGGTCATCAGGATCGCATAGTCAACGGTTGCACCCAGCTGGATGGCACCAATAACAATACTTGCAACGAACGGAAGGCTGATTCCCTGATAGTACGGAATAGCCATATTGACAAAAATCGCAAACTCAATAACTGCAACCAGAATGATCGGAAGGGAAATTGATTTAAAGATAATCATAATGATCAGGAAAATGGCACCGATGGAGATTACATTTACACGAACCAGATCGGCATCTGTGGTATCCTGAAGATCTTTCATAAGCGGTGCCTCACCGATTACCATTGCAGTATTATCGTATTTCTTTACTATTTTATCAATTTCTGCAAGCTGGGCATTTACCTCATCTGTAGCAGAACCATATTCAGAGCATACAAATGCAAGCTCATACTGATCTCCTTTGAAAATCTTCTTCAGATCATCCGGGATCATAGACTCCGGAACGGTAGGTCCGATCAGGGAATTCATACCCAGACTCCACTTCACACCCTCAACCTTATCAATATCATTTAACATCTGCTGTTTCTGCTTGGAGTCCATATTCTTATCCATCATAATCATATGAATATTGCCTACTGCGAAAGTTTTCTCCAGCTCATTATTGGCAATGTTGCAATCCAAAGTGGATGGAAGAGATTCTGCAATATTATAGTAAATCTTTGTATGATTGTTTCCATAAATAGCCGGAAGCAGAAGCACCAGGAAAATCACAGTCCAAAGCTTGTAATGCTTCGTAATAAATGCAGAAGGTTTATCCAGTCTGGCTAAAAGCAGCTTATGCTGTGTCTTCTCGATTGGTTTGTCGAAAAACAGAACCAGTGCGGGAAGAACGGTTACACAACAGATAACACCAATGATAACGCCCTTCGCCATTACAATACCAAGGTCACGTCCAAGAGCAAAGGTCATAACACAAAGTGCAACGAAGCCGGCTACTGTGGTAACAGAACTTCCAGCTACAGACTTAAAAGTATTAGCAATGGCATGCCCCATGGCACGGTCCTTTTCACCAGGGAAACGTTTCTTATTTTCCTCGTAGCTGTTCAGAAGGAAAATGGAATAATCCATGGTAACACCAAGCTGAAGTACCGCGGTAAGTGCCTGCGTAATATAAGAAGTCTCGCCTAAAATAACATTGCTTCCCAGGTTGTAAAGAATAGCAAGTCCGATGCTAAGCAGGAACAAAAACGGAACAACAAAGGATCCGCTTGTCAGCTCCAGAATAATCAGACTGAGTACTGCTGCGATCACAACGTAAATCGGCAGCTCCTGCATGGCAATGTTCTTAATATCTGTAACAACTCCTGTCATGCCACTGAGGAAGCACTGCTCGTTGGCAATCTTACGTAGTTCTGTGATAGCTTCCATGGAAGTATCTGATGATGTTGTATTATCAAACAAAACCAGCATCATGGTTGCATCGCCATTTATAAATACCTTTCTGTACTTCTCAGGAATCATCTCTACCGGAAGAGTAATATCCGCCACATCATCATACCAGAGAACATCCTTTACATGCTCTACTTCACTGAATTTCTCTTCCAGCTTCTGGACATCCTTCATATCCATATTCTCTACGATTACCATGGAAAAGGCGCCCATTCCAAACTCATCCACCAGAATATCCTGACCTTTTACTGTCTCAAGGGTATCCGGAAGGTAACTTAACAGATCATAATTTACTCTCGTCTCTGCGATTCCGATCACAGACGGGATTACCAGCAAAAGTCCGATCAAAAGCACCAGGACCTTATGCTTGGCTATCCATTTTCCTACTTTGACCATTGATGTCATCTCCTTAAATTCATTTCTTTCGTACTATAGTATAACCCAAAATGACCAATAGTCAATATTATTTTTAACAAAAATGAAAAATAGTCATTTTTCTCAAAAACCAATCAAAACACCGACAATTTTTACCAAAAATGCCGCAATCCAGGCGATCACACACTGCCCGATCACCACTCCTGCAGCCCATTTACCGCCCAGCTCACGTTTCACAGAAGCGATTGCGGCTACACAAGGCGTATATAAAAGGCAGAAGGTAAGAAGGCACACTGCTGCCAGCGGAGAAAGCACATCTACCAGTGCCGCTGTACTTCCAAATAATATGGACAATGTGGAAACCACGCTCTCCTTTGCCATGAAACCTGTTACAAGGGCTGTGGAAAATCTCCAGTCCCCAAAGCCAAGAGGCCCAAATACCGGTGCAATAAATCCGGCAAGTACTGCAAGAATACTGTCTTTGGAATCTGTCACAATATTCAGATGCAGATCAAAGGTCTGTAAAAACCAGATCACAATGGTTGCCACAAAAAATAACAGAAAAGGCTCTCTGAAGAAAATCCTTTGCTTTTTTTCCCAAAGAAGCTGGCCAACGTTTTTGCACCTGGAAGACGATAATTAGGAAGCTCCATGACAAAGGGAACTGCTTCTCCCTTAAACATGGTTTTTCCAAAAGATCAGTGCCATCAGAATTCCCATAATAATCCCGCCAAAATATAGTGTTACCATTACAAGTGCACCATACTTCGGGAAAAAAAAGGCAGCTGTAAAGAAAGCATAAATAGGAAGCTTTGCTGAACAGCTCATAAAAGGAGTAAGGAGGATCGTCATCTTACGGTCACGCTCTGAGGGCAGGGTTCTGCTTGCCATAACGCCGGGAACTGTGCATCCAAAGCCTACAAGCATTGGGACAATGCTTCGTCCGGAAAGTCCAATCTTTCGAAGCAGCTTATCCATTACAAATGCCACTCTGGCCATATATCCACTGTCTTCCAGAAGTGACAGGAAGAAAAAACAGGGTGACGATAATCGGCAGAAAACTCAGCACACTTCCAACGCCGTTAAAAATGCCGTCAATTACAAGAGAATGAAGCACATTATTTACGTTCCAGGCAGTCATTGCCTGATCCACCACTGCAGTCAGCCAGGTAATTCCCATATCCAGAAGATCCGAAAGACCCTTTCCGATCACGCCAAAGGTCAGCCAGAAAACCAGAGCCATAATACCTGCAAAGCATGGAATGGCTGTATATTTGCCTGTAAGTATTTTATCCATCTTCTGACTGCGCAGATGCTCCTTGCTCTCATGAGGCTTAATCACGGTCTCAGCGCAGACTTTTTCAATAAAGTCAAAGCGCATATGGGCAATCGCCGCGGACCGGTCAAGCCCACGCTCCGTCTCCATCTGCTTTACAATATGCTCCAGGGTTTCTTTTTTCATTCTGATCCAGCCCAAGCTTTTCCAGGATCAGTTCATCCCCTTCCGCAAGCTTACTGGCTGCAAAACGCACCGGAATATCTGCCTGCTGTGCATGATCCTCAATGAGATGCATAATTCCATGAAGACATCTGTGAACGGCTCCGCCGTCATCGTTTGCATCACAGAAATCCAGCCGCTTTGGTTTTTCCTGATATTTTGCCACATGAATGGCATGTGCAACCAATTCATCAATACCTTCATTTTTTGCTGCGGAAATAGGTACAACCGGAATCCCCAAGGCCTCCTCCATCTGGTTCACACGCACAGAACCGCCATTCTGCCTTACCTCGTCCATCATATTCAATGCCAGGACCATAGGAACATCCAGTTCCATCAGCTGCATGGTAAGATATAGATTTCTTTCAATATTGGTTGCATCCACAATATTGATAATTCCTTTTGATGCTGCTCCAGAATAAAGCTTCTGGTTACGATTTCCTCGCTGGTATAAGGAGACATGGAATAAATTCCCGGCAAATCTGTCACCAGAGTATTCTTTTTTCCCACGGATGATACCATCTTTGCGGTCTACTGTAACTCCCGGAAAGTTGCCTACATGCTGACTGGAGCCGGTTAACTGATTAAACAGGGTTGTTTTACCGCAGTTCTGGTTTCCTGCCAGCGCAAAGGTAAGAAGCTCACTATCCGGAAGGGGATGTTCATCTGCTTTTTCATGATATTTACGCCCTCGCCCAGACCTGGATGAGGAATCGCCCTGACACGGCTGCCTCGTTTCTGTTCTTTTTTTTCATCCCTTACATTATCAATCTGAATCTGGGCAGCATCTGCAAGACGCAGGGTCAGCTCATAGCTATGTATCCTGACTTCAACAGGGTCACCCATAGGTGCATATTTTACCATGGTCACGTCCGCCATGGGAATGATTCCCATATCCAGGAAATGCTGCCGCAGGGCACCCTCTCCTCCTACTACTGTAACTGTGGCAGTTTTCCCGATGGGAAGGTCTTTTAATGTCATATGTACTTGTCCTCTTTTCCCATATGTAAGATTTTTGTTGCTGTTCAAAACTAAACGGCAACAAATTTTGATAAATTCCATCTGCTAATGATAAATTTTATCATTAATGTTACAGGAGTTAGTTTATTCTAATATTGTCAGGCTGTCAATATTATTGAGAAAAATTATTGACAATTTTATCATTATCTGATAAAGTTACGAAACAAGGTTTCCCTGTGAGGGAGTAGCAAGCGTGTCCACAGACGCGTGGCAAGTCAACATACCGACCGTATGAATCTGTTTGTATAGATTGCTGTTCACTGAATGAACAGCAGATTTCAGAGCAGTGTTTCGATCTGGCTTGCATTAAATTGCGAGACTCATGTATAACGTTATGCTATACATGGAGTCTGTCCTTTTATAAGAATGCAGCTGACCCATATATAGCCTGTGGTTATATATCGAGTCTTTTTTCATGCTGTAAAAAGCTTCGCCGAGAGATCTGTTTCCACAGCAAATAAAAAAATGGAAACCAGTAATAAAATACATTACGGAGGAACGTAAAATGAACTACAGTTTTGTGTTTTTTTCTGAACAGCGCCCTGCTTGGAGTCGGACTTGCAATGGATGCTTTTTCTGTTTCCATGGCAAACGGCCTTCACGAGCCCAAGATGCGCATAAAAAAAATGTGCGGCATTGCAGGCACATTCGGTGCTTTCCAGGCCATCATGCCAATGACCGGATGGTTATGCGTCCACACCATTGTAGAATACTTCAAGGCATTTGAGAAATTTATTCCATGGATCGCGCTGATCCTTCTTGGCTATATCGGAGGCTCCATGCTGATCAATGGTATCCGGGGAACCGATGAGGATGATGAAATTCCAGGAGTTGGTCCCAAAGCCCTTTTCATTCAGGGCATTGCAACCTCCATTGACGCCCTGTCTGTAGGATTCACCATCTCAGAGTATGACTGGCTGATGGCTCTTGTCTGTTCCCTGATCATTGCTATAGTCACATTCTTTATCTGCATGACCGGACTTTCCCTTGGAAAACGCTTCGGAACCAGGCTTTCCAACAAGGCGGATATTCTCGGCGGCGTCATTCTAATTGCTATTGGTCTGGAAATTTTTATCAGCAATATGTTTTAATTTTTCAGCATATTTACCGCTATTCAGCAAGTACTGTTCCGCCAGGTGTTTTACTATACAAGCGTTGATTTTTACCTGTTGTCCAATCAAAAAAGCTTTCATCTCTCCCTTTGCGGGATGGATGAAAGTTTTTTCTGCTTTTATTAACGGGCAATAATATATGCGCAATAAACCAGATATACCACTACCATTATAATACCCTCTTTGCGCTCAATTTTTTCCTGGTTCCTGCAAAGATCCAGACCATAACCGAAAATACCATAAGAAGCACTATATCGATTATGTTTTCCCAGATCAAAGCTACCGGACTGATAGCAGATGAGATTCCAAGAACCATCAGAATATTGAAAATATTGGATCCTACTGCATTTCCAACTGCCATATCAACTTCATTTTTTTCTTGCTGCAACTACAGAGGTTACAAGCTCCGGAAGTGAAGTTCCGATAGACACAATGGTAAGCCCGACCAGAGTCTGGCTCATTCCAAGCTCTATTGCAATCCTGCTGGCTGTATCAACGGTAAGGTCACCGCCAAAAGCAATTGCAGCTGCACCCACGATCAGAAAGAGGATACTTTTGCCATATGACAGCTCTTTCATATTATCACATTCTTCAACACCTTCTATTTCAACCTTCTGTCCTGCAGCACGGGCTTTCATTGCGCTTCGTACCATTGTGAAAATATATCCGGCAAACACGATCAGGAAAATAACTCCATCTGCATGACCCAGCGTCATTCCCTGCCTTATCTCCCAGTCCTGAAACTCCCAGTACAAGCAGAAATAGTGCACAGCCTAAAGACAAGGGAATATCTCTTACCACAGTTGCTTTCTGGACCATAATTGGCGTCAGAATCGAACAGACACCAATTACAAACATCAGATTAAAAATATTGGATCCTACTACATTGCTGACCGCAAGTTCATTATTCTGTACCAGAGAAGCAGTCACACTCACGGCTGTTTCTGGCAGTGAAGTTCCCATAGCCACAATCGTAAGACCAATGATGATGGGCGGAACCTTTAACTTCTTCGCAATGCTGGAACTTCCCTCCACAAAAAGTCAGCCCCTTTTACCAGAAAAGCAAATCCCACTGCCAGCAGCAGAATAACAGCTGCAATTGGCAATCCATTAATAATATTTTGCATAATATTCTCCTTTTGTTATCCGCATATTTTTACCTTTACAGATTCTCCAGAGTGTGTTTGAAAAGGCTTTCTGCAAAATGTGTGTTACAAAACAGTATTTACTTCATAAGCCTGCTTCTTTGGAATCACATCTGCCGCAAATGTAAAAAAGACCCATGTATGCCATAACATGCATACATGAGTCTCATTCTTTAAGATTTGCCAGGCCAGAATCAGATCCGATCAAAGCCGCGACTGTTGACAAACCACGTTTTCACGCAAACTACTCCCTCACAGAATCCATATGTGTAGTTAATATACCAAATTGCCGTTAAGAAGTCAACCTCTAATCTTCCTCTATATGCTCTCTTCCCTGGTCAATGATCGTCCGAACATGCTCATCTGCCAGAGAATAGAATATAGATTTTCCATCCCTGCGGCTTTTTACCAGTTTATTCTGTTTCAGGATACGAAGCTGGTGGGAAATAGCTGACTGAGTCATGTTCAATGCCTTTGCAAGGTCACACACGCACACCTCTGTTTCAAAAAGAACAAACAGGATCCTGATTCTGGTAGGATCTCCGAAAACCTTAAAAAGCTCTGCCAGATCGTACAGCTCGTTTTCCTCCGGGATGGTCTCGTTTACAATTTGCAGAAGATTTTCATGAACCTCACAGCAATCACAGATTTCCACTTCTTTATCTATATCTTTTTTTCATTCTGAATACCTCGATATCATCATCAAAGATTTTTCACAAACAAAGTACGGATTGCATTGAGCACTGCCAGTACCATAACTCCTACATCTGCAAAAATGGCTACCCACATGTTTGCAATGCCGAGGGCACCAAGTACCAGGCAGATCAGTTTCACGCCAATTGCAAAATAAATATTTTCATATACAATTCGCATACACTTCTTGGCAATGCGAATGGCTTTCCCAATCTTCAACGGATCGTCATCCATCAGGACAACGTCAGCCGCCTCGATTGCAGCATCAGAACCAAGAGCACCCATTGCAATACCAATATCCGCTCTTGAAAGAACCGGTGCATCATTGATTCCGTCTCCAACAAAGGCAAGCTTCTCTTTTTCAGACTTATTTGCCAGAAGTTCTTCCACCTTGGAAACCTTATCCGCCGGAAGAAGCTCGCTGTGAACCTCTCCGATTCCAAGGTCAGCTGCTACAGACTCTGCCACTTTTTTTCCGTCACCGGTGAGCATAACCGTTCTTGTAATGCCTGCTTTTTTTCAGGTTCTCAATTGCCTCTTTGGCATGAGGTTTGATAATGTCAGAAATCAGGATATGACCTGCATATTTTCCATCCACAGCCATATGGACAACCGTTCCTACATGATGGCACTCTTTGTACGCAATACCAAGACGGTTCATCAGCTTCGCGTTGCCGGCAGCTACAGACACACCGTCCACCTTTGCAATAACACCGTTTCCACCGATTTCCTCAATGTCTGTGACACGGCTGCGGTCAATTGGCTTGCCATATGCTTTCTGAAGGCTCTTGCTGATGGGGTGTGAGGAAGAGCACTCTGCATATGCTGCATATTCCAGAAGCTTTGCATCCTCCATCTCATTATGGTGGATTCCGCTGACCTCGAATACGCCCTTTGTCATAGTACCTGTTTTATCAAAAACAACAATCTTCGTCTGGGAAAGTGTCTCCAGATAGTTGGATCCTTTAACCAAAATGCCCTGATTGCTGGCTCCACCAATTCCTGCGAAAAAACTTAACGGGATACTAATAACCAACGCACATGGACAGCTGATTACAAGGAAGGTAAGAGCTCTGTAGATCCAGTCTCCCCATTCCGGAGAAAGTCCCATAAACAGCATTCTGCAAAGAGGCGGAATGACTGCAAGTGCCAGAGCACTGTAGCAAACTGCCGGGGTATAATATTTCGCAAATTTTGAAATAAAGTTTTCAGATCTGGATTTCTTGGAGCTGGAGTTCTCAACAAGGTCCAGGATCTTGGAAACCGTAGATTCACCAAATTCCTTCGTGGTGCGGATTTTCAATACACCTGTCATGTTAATGCAGCCGCTGATGACCTCATCTCCCACTTTCGCATCTCGTGGAAGGCTTTCTCCTGTCAATGCGCTTGTATTTAATGTGGAATTTCCGTCTTCAATCATTCCGTCAATTGGAATCTTCTCTCCTGGCTGAACCACAATGATAGTTCCAACCTCTACCTCGTCCGGGTCTACCTTTTTTCCAGCTTGCCGTCCTGCTCGATATTCGCATAATCCGGACGGATATCCATCAGCTCACTGATGTTTCTGCGGCTCTTTCCCACCGCATAACTCTGGAACAGTTCACCGATCTGGTAGAACAGCATAACCGCAGTGCCTTCCTGATAATCGCCGAGAGCAATGGCACCAATTGTGGCAACTGCCATCAGAAAATTTTCATCAAATACCTGACGGTTCCTAATTCCCTTAAACGCTTTTTTCAGAATATCATAACCGATCACCAGATACGGGACCATGTAAAGTGCCATTCGAAGATAGCCATCTACCGGAAGAAAGCGCAGCAAAACCAAAAGGACAAAAGCAATAATAATTCTGGTCAATACTTTTTTCTGCTTCTTGTTCATATTCTTTCACATGCCCTGAGGGCACGGCCTCCATTATAATGATGTCGCTGGCACGCGACATATTCGCTTAATTCATTTGCGTGACTGAACAGAATACATCCAGTCCGGTCACTGTCCTACTGTTCATTCTGTGCCTAGAGCGTGTTTGAAAAAATCATTCCCGCAATCTCCCACAAATTGTGACGTACATCTTGCAGAAAGCATTTTTCAAACACGCTCTAGTAACTGCTTTTCCTCATTGTTTTTATAAGAAGATCTCGCAGTCGTCTTCTACTTTCTTACAGTTCTTCAGGACTTCCTGCATAACAGCCTTCGGCTCCTGTCCATCTTCAAACTCAACGATCATTTTCAGAGTCATGAAGTTTACAGTTGCGTCCTTAACGCCTGCCGTCTTCTTTGCAGCGTCTTCCATCTTGTTTGCACAGTTTGCGCAGTCAACGTCGATTTTGTAAGTTTTTTTCATGATAGTGGTCTCCTGTCTTGCAGCATTTTGAAAAATGTTCTCTTTTTCATATGAACAATTATTCATATGTTTGTTTTTATTATAGCATTTAAATAACTTCTGTCAATAGGTTTGGCATAAAATCTTTCTTTTTTTCTATGATTTAGCATAAATGCTTTCTTTTTCCTGTATTAATATAGTAATTTCTTTTTTTTGCCCTGTTCAATTCATTTTTTTTCGTGTATAATAAGTCGAATATTATTGGATTGAAATTAGAGGAGATTTTAAACATGAAAAGTTATCTAATCGTTTTTCTTATTTCTATGGTACCGCTGATTGAGCTGCGAGGCGCGATCCCATATGCTGTAGGCTTCGAATTCCGCTGGTTCCGGCGTACATTATCGCCATTATCGGAAACATGCTTCCAGTACCTTTTATCTATTTCTTCGCCCGCAAGGTTCTGGAGTGGGGCAAGGATAAACCGGTGATCGGGCCCTTCTTTACCTTCTGTCTTGAAAAAGGGGAAAAAGGAGGAAAGGCCCTTCAGGCAAAGGCCGGCCGCGGATTATTCGTAGCGCTTCTGCTCTTCGGGAATTCCTCTTCCCGGCACAGGTGCCTGGACCGGAACCCTGGCTGCCAGCCTTCTGGACATGGACTTTAAGTCCAGTGTTCTGGCTGTAATGCTTGGTGTCATTCTGGCTGGTCTTATCATGGGAGCTGCAAGTGCAGGACTTTTGGGGCATTATTTGCAGTATTCAGTTGACAGAATTACAAACAAAAAGTATATGAAGTTTATCTGATTACGAATAAACTCATATACTTTTTTTATGCCTTAAAAGAAACTAAAACAAGCCTCTGTCGTTTTCGCTCGTCTTAGAGCCTGTTTGAAAAATCATTCCTGCAATCTGCACGCCCCACTTTGCGGTATATTTCACCCGAATTCGGTTGTCGTAGCCCGCTACGACGCCCCCTCATCCGGGCAAAATCTCCCACAAATTGTGACGCACATCTTGCAGAAAGCCTTTTTCAAACACGCTCTAGTTTCTTTTCCCACTCATTTTTTAATTAATGTTTTTGTTCCTGTTCACAGAAAACCCGAAAATTGCGGCGCAAAATCATGCGAATGCATGATTTCTATACATCACGAAGCGTGCTGCCGGTTAGATCATAGACAGCAACATGTTTTTAGCTTCAGAAATTGTAATACGGTTCCTCATCCCGTGCCCGGTACTCATGCTTCTCATAATAGCCCCTATCAAAGTTCCGTCCTCATCACGCAGGGCTACCATATATACGTCCTTCGCCTGTTTCTCATTATAAAAAGTATGGATCCGGTTGTGCTCCTTATCTTCTTCAAACCAGGCAACCACTTTTTCAATTATTTCCTTTGACTTCGGATTGTGACAGTTCATAAGACTTTTTCCAAGCAGTGCCTCACCACCCCATTTATGATAACTCTCCACGGCCTTCGGATTCATGTAGATAATTTCATGCTTCAGGTTGCAGATAACAACGGATGCAACATCCTGATCGATAATACTCTTAAAATATGGTGTCAGATTCATTTTATATTTCTCCCTCCTGCTTTAGAGCCTTTTCAAACACACTCCAGATAGTGGATCTGGTTTCTGTTTACTTCAATAATCCCCTCTTTTCGCATTTTTCCAAGCTCATTGAAAGCGCACTTCTATCTACTCCAAGATAATCAGCCAGTTCCTGCCGGTTAAAGGGGATCGTAAACCGGCTGCTGCCCTGCTGCACCATCTCCTGGGAAAATAGGAAAGCAGCCTCCCCGGATGGATTTCGGTGCCGTATGAAGGCTTCTTCTGGAAAGTTCCAGGTTCTTCTTCGCCATGACCATCAGCATGTTACGGATCAGTTTCTCATGGCAGGGGCAGGTATCGGACAGGTGCGAAAAATCTTTCCCACCTCCAGAAAAAGGATCTGGCAATCCTCTGCAGCCGTCACCCCTATGAGCAGCTTTTCCCCTGGAATGCAGGCATATGTCTCTCCGAAAACCTGGCCTGGCGCAATCCGGTTCAGAATACTCTTGTTTCTCATCATGTCAATGTTCTCAATATGAACACTGCCGTTAAGCACAAGTCCCATTGTCTTCACCTGGTCTCCCACCTGCCAGATCGTGCTGCCCTTGGCATAGCTTTGCGGAGTGGCTTTCAGACAGGAAAGCATGTGCTTTTGTTTCTTCTGGACTTGTTCCCTGAAAGAGAAAAGTCCTGGAAAGAAATTCATAATTCATTTTTCTCCTTTTGTTGTTATAACAACATACTTGTTGGTTGGATTATATTATAGTATGCGTACAAAGTCAAGGACGGTGGCAGAAATAAATTATCCATCTCTGACTTTCTCATGCGAAGCGAAAAGAATTTCCTGTTACTTTTCCTTTTGCAATTACAAAACAATCAGAAACCAATCAACTTATTTTCACGAAATGCTTATACCTTATAGAACAATATGATCAAATTCAGGAGGAAACTATTTATGGAACAGAACATGTTTTGTTTTCAGTGTGAACAAACTGCCGGATGTACCGGCTGTACAGGTGCCAAAGGAGTCTGTGGAAAAACCGCTGATACAGCCAGACTTCAGGATGAACTTACCGGAGCTCTCATCGGACTCTCCCATGCAGCAGATGAGAATACACCACTTGCAGAAACCACATGGAAACTGATGGTGGAAGGTCTGTTTGCTACCCTTACCAACGTAAGCTTCGATGACAAAGCCATCGCAGAAATCACAGACCGCATCCACCAGGAAAAGCCCGGCTTCGCCCAGACTGTGGCGGCTGCGCTTCCCCTTGCGGACATAACGACGACTACGATATGAAGCTTCTCTGGAACGCCCAGGAAGACATCCGCTCCCTGAAACCTCTGATTCTCTTTGGAATCCGCGGAATGGCGGCTTATGCCTACCATGCAATGACACTTGGATATACTGACACAGAAGTAAACGAATTTTTTCGCAAAAGCACTTTTTGCACTGGGCGAGGACTGGGATATGGACCTGCTTCTTCCTATTGTAATGGAAACAGGTAAATACAATCTTTCCTGCATGGAGCTTCTTGACCGCGCTAACACTGCCACTTACGGCACACCAGCTCCTGTTACAGTACCTCTTACTGTGGAAAAAGGCCCATTCATCGTCATTACCGGTCACGACCTGCATGACCTGAAACTTCTTCTGGAACAAACAGAAGGAAAAGGCATTAATATTTACACCCACGGTGAAATGCTTCCCTGTCATGCTTATCCGAACTGAAAAAGTACAGTCACCTGAAAGGAAACTTCGGTACTGCATGGCAGAACCAGCAAAAAGAATTTGCAGAGCTCCCAGCTCCTGTTCTTGTTACCACAAACTGCCTGATGCCGCCGAAACCAAGCTACATGGACCGGGTATTTACTACAGGAACTGTCACTTTCCCTGGAACTGTTCACATTAATGAAGAAAAAGATTTCACACCAGTTATCCAGCGTGCCCTGGAGCTTGGCGGATATCAGGAAGACCAGCATTTTACCGGAATCAACGGCGGAACTTCCGTTACAACCGGCTTCTCCCATGGAACCATTCTTGGCGTTGCAGATCAGGTAATTGATGCTGTAAAAGCAGGTGCTATCCGTCACTTTTTCCTGGTAGCAGGCTGCGACGGCGCAAGAAGCGGACGCAATTACTATACCGATTTTGTAAAGCAGTCTCCTTCTGATTCCGTAATTCTTACACTTGCATGTGGAAAATACAGATTTAACGATCTGGACCTTGGAACCATCGGTGGGCTTCCAAGACTGATGGATATGGGACAGTGCAACGATGCGTACAGTGCGATCAAGGTTGCGGGCGCTCTTGCAGAAGCATTTGGATGTGGGGTAAATGAGCTTCCTCTTTCCATGCTCCTGGTATGAGCAGAAAGCAGTTTCCATTCTGCTTACCTTGCTTCACCTTGGAATCAAAAACATCCGTCTTGGCCCGACCCTTCCGGCATTTTTATCACAGAATGTGCTGAATTATCTGGTAGAAAACTTTGGGATCGCTGCGATTACTACGCCAGAGGAAGACTTGAAAACGTTGTTGGGATAAGGAGGATACTCTCATGATCAGAAAAAATCATTCATATAGATGAAGAAAAATAACGGCTGCGGGCTCTGTGCCCGCGCTTGCCACGAAAGTGCAATTGAATTATAGATGGTAAAGCAAAACTGCTTCGTGAAGATTACTGCGACGGTCTGGGCGACTGCCTCCCTGCCTGTCCAACAAATGCCATTTCTTTTTGTAGAAAAGGAGGCAGCTGCTTACGACGAAGCCGCAGTTCTGGAAAATAAGAAAAAGCTGGAAGCACACTCCCAGCTTCAACAGTGGCCGGTACAGATTAAGTTAGTTCCTATCAATGCTCCATATTTTGACGATGCTGACCTTCTTATTGCTGCAGACTGCACAGCCTATGCTTACGCTAACTTCCATCAGGATTTTATCAAAGGTAAGATTACTCTTATCGGCTGTCCGAAACTGGACTCTGTAGATTACAGCGAAAAGCTCACCGAAATCATCCGTCAGAACAATATCCAGAGCGTGACCATTGTGCGTATGGAAGTTCCATGCTGCGGCGGAATCCAGAATGCAGCCATAAATGCCATGAAAGCCAGCGGAAAATTTCTTCCATGGCAGGTGTACACCATCTCCACAGATGGAAGGATTCTTGCCTGATTTTGCCCCACAAAAATCCGGACTGCTCCACACAGCCCGGATTTTTTATCCCTGTAATCCCTTTGATTGATGAATCATATCTTCCACTACAATATCAAAGATTTCTCCAATGGAATTACAAAATTGAATGTACTCCCATTTCTTTATTCTTTTTTCTCTTATAACTCCAAAATCATCTTTAACACATTCAGTACGCTGTCCGGACCTGGTTTCTCCAGTACGTATCTGGCGGCCTGCTTGGCTTCCTCGCGGGCAGTAGTAACTGCATAGCTCTTTCCAGCTTCCAGCAGCATGCTCACATCATTGCAGTTATCTCCGAAAGCAACAACCTCTTCTCTCTTCGTAATTCCAAGACGGTTACAAAGTTTCTGAAGAGCATTTCCTTTTCCGGAATGCACATCCACGAAATCCACCCAGTAATCACCGGAAGCCATGATCTGAATCTTATCTCCAAAACGCCGCTTCGCTTCCTCTGCTCCTACAGCTGCATCCACTTCTTCATTGTACATGGCAACTTTTGTCATAGTTTCTGGAGCATTCAGTACATCGTCCACTTCATTTACATGAAGCTTGTACCCTTCCCGAAGTTTCTTCACGAAAGCCTGGTCTGCCCGCTCCACATATGCCTGGGCACTACCTGCTGTCATGAAAGAAGCTCCCTCCTGGGCTCTCACATACCCTCAACCTCTTTGAGTATATCTGCAGGAATTGCCATTTTCTCAATAATCTCTCCCTGATAGGAAATGATTCCACCGTTTCCTGCAATAAAATAAATATCATCTTTCACAGGTGCAAACACTCTTTCTATACTGTCATATTCTCTGCCGCTGACAGCTGCAAATACAATTCCCTTTAGCCTTCAGCTTTCGGATAATGTCATAAATTTCCGGATTAATATCCATGGTGCCTTCTTTCAGAAGTGTACCATCCAGATCTGATGCGATCAGTTTTATCATAGCTCTACCTCATGTATTCTGCTAGTACATAACAGGGGATTCCAACATATTTTCTATTCCATAAAAATCCACAGAACTCCCAACCTTTATCTGTCAGAAATCCTGTGGACTATTATACTATGAAAGGAACACTTTATCCAGAGTATATTAAAAAAAAAAATCATTCCTGCAATTCCAAAGACAGTGTTACTGTTCACCCGTTCACAGTAACACGCTTCGATGCACAGAAAGACGAACCTTCTTGTGACAAGCAACAAGAAGTAGCGTTTGCTGCGCAAACTTAATTTCTCGGGTTTTCTGTGAACTTTGTTCACAAAAAACACCTCGCGGAACGTTACCAGTGAACAGTAACAAGACAGTTACTGTTCCTTCTGTACTTCTATAATATTAGCACAATCTTCATAGCCAGACGGAATCCTGTCTGTAATTATCGTAGATCTGTAAAAATCTGCAAAGGTCACAGAACTGATATTGTCAAACTTGGAACTATCGCAGAGCACATAGCACTCCCTGCACTGCTCCATGGCAGCTGCTTTAACTGCCGCTTCATTGGCATCCGGGGTAGTACAGCCACTCTTTCTGGTAAGTCCATTGGTTCCAAAAAGCCTTTGGTAAAATGATAACCACGAATCGTATTCATAGCCTGATTACCAATTACTGCTTCTGTAGTGCTCTTCAGCTCTCCACCTACAAGAAGAACCTTTAAAGCCTCTTCCTGCCAGTGTCTGGGCATGTACCACTGCATTGGTAACAAATACTGCCCTTGTAACCTTAAGAAACTTCAGGATATCCCCAGTAGTAGTACCTGCATCAATATAGACAAAATCCTCATCCTGGATAAGACCTGCTGCATATTTTTGCGATCCGGTCCTTCTCCTCCAGCTTCAGTCCCATTTTCTCGGCAACTGAATATTCATATGCAGTTACCCGCTCCTTCAGTTCCACGGCACCACCGAAAACTTTCTCCAGCTTGCCTTCCTTATCCAGTGCAGTGATATCTCTTCTCACTGTTGACTCTGATGTATCTAAAAGATCCTTCACTTCTGTGACAGTAATACTTTCCTTTTCTCTCAGAAGCTCCAAAATGATCTCATGTCGCTGCTGTGTTAACATTCTTTTCCCGCCTTATAATCTGTAACATTGGTTTCCAGAATGATCTTGCGCAGTGGCAGAATACTTCCCGGTGAAACAGAAAGTTCGTCCACTCCCATTGCCAGAAACTCTTTTGTAAGTGACTGGTCAGCACCAAGTTCTCCACAGATTCCAGCCCAGATACCAGCCTTATGAGCATTCTCCACAACCAGGGAAATCATGCGCAGCACTGCCGGATGATGAGGATCAAAAACAGGTCAAGCTGAGGATTCTGACGATCGATTGCCATAGTATACTGGCTGAGATCGTTGGTTCCGATGCTGAAGAAATCAACCTCTTTCGCAAGATCATCACTGATGATTGCTGCTGCCGGAGTCTCAATCATAATTCCCTGTTCCGGATTGCCAAACTCTACGCCCTGAGCGGTAAGCTCCGCTTTCACTTCCTCTACGATTCCCTTGATCTTACGCACTTCCTGTACGCTGGTGATCATAGGATACATAATTGCGATCTTGCCAAATGCACTGGCACGGAATAAAGCACGAAGCTGTGTCTTGAAAATCTCCGGTCTTGTCAGACAGATACGGATTGCCCTGCATCCCAGTGCCGGATTCTCTTCATGCTCCATGTGGAAATAATCGCATTGCTTGTCTGCACCAATGTCCAATGTACGGATGATCACTCTCTTGCCTGCCATAGTCTGTGCAACCTGTCTGTAAATCTGGAACTGTTCTTCCTCTGTTGGGAAATCTTCTTTCTCCAGATAAATAAACTCACTTCTGAAAAGACCGATTCCACCAGCATCATTCTGAATGACTGTTGCCAGATCCTTGATGTTGCCAATATTAGCGTACAGCATTACTTTCTGTCCGTCAAGTATAACGTTCTCTTTTTCCTTTAAGGGTCAAAAGAAGCTGCTTTCTGGAAAGATCTTCTTCCTGGCGCTTCTTCATCTCTGCCAGAGTCTCCTCATCCGGATCTACATAAAATGTACCGTTTGCCCCGTCTACAATTCCAAGTCTGCCATCCATCTCACTCTCAAGAGACACGGAAGTATTTACAAGTGCAGGAATCGTCATGGTCCTTGCAAGAATCGCTGTATGGGAATTCAAAGGAGCCTTTCACTGTAACAAAAGAGAACTTTACCCTTATCCAGCTGTACAGTCTCTGATGGCGCCAGATCCTCTGCCACGATGATCTTCGGCTCGTCTGCATCTACAGCCCCTGTCTCTTCTCCATTTAAAATGGTGAGAAGCCGCTCAGAAATATCACGAACATCAGCTGCACGCTCTCTCATATAATCGTCGTCCATTGCCGAAAACATCTGCGCATAATTGTCACCTGTAGTTGCCACTGCATACTCTGCATTTACGCCCTGGCTGCGAATGATATTCTCTACAGATTCATTATATCCATCGTCCTCCATCATCATCTGATGTACCTCGAAGATCGCTGCATTGGCTTCCCCGACTTCTCTCAAGGCCTTATCGTAAAGTCCCTGAAGCTGTTTAATCCCTTCTGCTTTAGCTTTCTCATAGCGCGCCATCTCCTGTTCCGGATCATCAATCTTCACACGCTTAACCTGCTGCTCTTTTTTTTTCTGATATACGCTGATCTTACCGATGGCAATACCACCGAAAACACTTTTTCCATTATATATCTGCATTTTTCTCTCCCACTTATTTGATCTGCTGACAGGAGACCAAACGCTCCTGCCATCCTATCCCGTTCTCGTGATACTCACCAAATTCTCACACAAATATCACTTTGACAGGCTGTTTACAAACAAACAGGGACATACCCGCAGGTATGTCCCCTTCCTGTCTTACAGAGTTTCCTGCATGAATTTGCTCACTGCCTCATATGCAGCGTCTTCATCTGCACCTTCAAATGTAAGAGTAACCTCGTCACCTTTCTTCACTGCAAGTCCCATAATTCCGAAGATTGCCTTACAATTCATAGCCTTGCCGCCCTTTGCGATCTTGATATCAGAAGAAAAAGCCTTTACTGCTTTTTACAAGCTCTCCTGCTGGACGTGCGTGGATTCCTTCCGGGTCTGTTACAACATATTTAAATTCTCTCATGATTCATTCCTCCATTTTTCTTTTTTATCTTTGGTCTCTATTGATTTTCTTATTATTTGATTTCTTTATATCGGATTTCACATTCTGTGTCAATCACTATTCACGATTATGTTACTGTTCATGACCTTCACAATAACACGATTATACCTGCATATCTTTTCCAGACATGAGTTACCATTCATTCCGCAGCCAATATTAGAGCCTGTTTGAACATCCATTGTCAGGCATTTTTTTCTTTTTCAGAACTCCCAGGAGCACTGCGGAAACAACAGTTCCCACTACCAGTGCACTCACATACTGCACTGCATTTCCCATAACCGGAACTACGAAGATTCCACCGTGAGGTGCCATCAGGGTACAGCCAAATGCCATGGACATTGCACCTGCAAGACCAGATCCCACAATACATGCCGGAAGCACATGAAGCGGGTCGGCTGCTGCAAAAAAGGAATGGCTCCCTCTGTGATAAAGGCAAGTCCCATAATAAAGTTGGTAGGACCAGACTCCCTTTCTTCTTTCGTAAATCTGTCTTTAAAAAGAAGTGTAGCAAGTGCGATGGCGCATGGCGGAACCATACCACCAACCATAACGGCTGCCATAATATCATAGTTACCAGCTGCAATTGCAGCTGTTCCGAATACATAGGCTGCTTTGTTGACTGGGCCGCCCATATCAATAGCCATCATTCCACCAAGGATCAGTCCAAGAATGATCTTACTGGAGCTTCCCATGGAGGTAAGTCCGTTATTCAGTGCTGTATTGATACCCCCCATGATGGGCTCTACAACAAACAGCATCAGAAGTCCCATGATCAGAATACCAACAACCGGATAAATCAGAACCGGCGCAATCTTCTCAAGGGCTTCCGGAAGCTTTCTCACATACCTTACGAAGTCCCAGAATAATATATCCTGCTGCAAAACCAGCTACCAGAGCACCAAGAAAACCTGAAGTTCCGCTGTGTGCCATCATGCCACCTACAGAGCCAAGTGCAAGTGCCGGTCTGTCACCGATGGCCATTGCAATAAATCCGGCCAGAACCGGAAGCATGAAACCAAATGCCACATCACCGATTTGTTTGAACATAGCTGCCGCCGGAGTAATAGACCCAAAATTAGAGCGCTCGGCTACATCCAGGGCATTCATATCTACCATAAGACCATCGATCAAAAAAGGCAATGGCGATCAGAATACCACCGCCAACTACAAACGGAAGCATATGGGAAACACCATTCATCAGCTGGGTGTAAATCTTGTGTCCCACACTGCCGCCGGCCTTATTCTGACTCTGTGATGAGGCTGATGCATTTCCGCTGTGATAAACCGGTACGTTTCCAGACATGGCAAGCTCTACACGCTCATCAGCCTTATTGATTCCATCAGAAACCTGACGCTGAATCACTTTCTTGCCATCGAAACGATCCATGGGAACCTGGGCATCGGCCGCAACGATAATGCAGTCTGCATCCTGAATCTCCTGCTCTGTAAGCACATTCTTGGCTCCGCCAGAGCCTCTTGTCTCAATTTTCACAAAACAGTTCTTCGCCTTGGCAGCCTTCTCAATTCCTTCTGCTGCCATGTAGGTGTGGGCAATTCCTGTAGGGACAGGAAGTAACAGCCAGAATCTTAAACTGATCCGCTTCAGCCTCTCCCATATCGGCCAGACGCTCATCTACGCTCTTCTTCTCCTCATCTGCCTGATCAATGATCGCAAGAAATTCCTCTGGTGTCTTCGCTGCACGAAGGCTCTTGGTAAAGTCCTCATCCATCAGCATCATGGAAAGCTTGCTGAGCACATCCAGATGAACATTATCCTCTGTATTTGGCGCAGCAATAAGAAACAGCAAGGTAACCGGCTCTCCGTCAAGAGAGTCAAAGTCAACCCCTCCCGGGATCACCATAGCGGCAAGTCCTGGTTTCTCTACTGCATCACATTTACCATGAGGAATGGCGATTCCCTCCCCCGATTCCTGTAGTACTTTCTTCCTCTCTGGCATAGACCTGCTTACGGTACGCTTCCTCATCATTAATCTTGCCACTTCTGGTCATAAGGAAACCGCTGCATCCAGAGTCTGAGACTTATCTGCTGGGGCAGCATTTAACGAAATACTTCTTACGTCCAGTAAATCTGTGATCCTCATTTCTTCCTTTCCTCCTGATCCTTTCCTGTGATCTGCTGATATACAGCTTCAATCTCTTCTCTGGTAGCAAGATTCTCAGAAAACGCACTGGCACTTCCAGCTGCGATTCCCATGTGGAACGCATATTCATAATCCTGCTTCTCCATATATCCTGCCATAAATCCGGCAACCATGGAGTCTCCGGCTCCAACACCATTAATCAGCTTGCCTTTCGGTGCAGGCTCCTCATAAACGTCTCCATTCTCAGCAATAAGGACCGCGCCCTCTCCTGCCATGGAAAGCAGTACATTCACAGCTCCCATCTCCTGGAGTTTCTTACCATATGGGATCACGGACTGGCGGTCTTTCAGTTCTACGCCGAAGATCTCACCAAGTTCATGGTTATTTGGCTTAATAAGAAATGGATGATAGGGGAGAACCTTCATCAGAAGATCTCTCGTCGCGTCCACTGCGATTCTTACGCCTCTGCCGTCCAGCATAGCCATGATCTTCTGGTAGGCATCATCCGGCATGGATGATGGAATGCTTCCGGAAAGGAAAAGTACATCGCCTTGTCCAAGCTCTCCTAACTGCTTCATCAGCAGATCCACCTTATCAGTTCCAATCTTCGGTCCCTGTCCATTGATTTCTGTACCGTCTATACTCTTCAGCTTCAGATTGATTCTGGAAAAGCCTTCCCCTACCTGGATGAAACCATTCCTCACCCCCATCTCCTCAAGACGCCGGATAATCTCATCTCCGGTAAATCCGGCTGTAAATCCAAGGGCTGTACTCTCAATTCCCAGATTCATAAGAACTGTAGAAACATTAATTCCCTTGCCTCCCGGCAAAAGCATCTCCGAACTGGTTCGATTGGTAAGACCAAGCTGGAAGTTCTCTACCGACACGATGTAATCCAGTGACGGATTAAAAGTCACAGTGTAAATCATTTCTGCCTCCTGCTTATTTTTGCTTGTTTTTTTTGATTTGTTGTGCTTATTATACTTTCATATACAGTCAAAGTCAATCAATCTTTTTCACAAGATTTTCACTTATGATTTATTACAATTGCACAAATATGAATTATTTTGACTGTTTTTGATTTTTTATATGCAACGATGTGCCAGAGCATGTTCAAAAAAGCTTTCTGCAAGATGTACGTCACAATTTGTGGGAGATTTTGTCCGGATGAGGGCGTCGTAGCAGGCTACGGCAACCGAATTCGGGCGAAACATACCGCAAAGTGGGGCGTACAGATTGCGGGAATGATTTTTCAGACGCGCTCCAGTACAGTGAAAATTAAGTATCTGCCACATTGGCGCAGTATATGACAGATCAGACAGGTCAATATAGCGGTTATTTACTATTGGCTGTACGAATAGTAATATCCATAAATCACAAAAAATGCAGATATCAGGCTGTGCCCCAACCTGAACCCTGCATTTTTTCTGTATTTTATAATGATGGTCAAAATCAGTCATCAAATTCTGTTATTTTAATCAGTTCGAAGCGCTGTCACCGGATCACTTTTAGCAGCTTTTCTTGATGGGATCAGTCCGCCAAGAAGAGTCAGAACCACGCTCAGTCCGATCAGAACTACTGCTGCTACAGGAGGAAGAGCCGCCTTCACATTCACTCCGTCAGCCAGTGACCGGATAATGCTGTTCGCAGGAATGAGAAGAAGCAATGTAATTCCAATCCCCATAGCACCTGCGCAAAATCCGATAATAAACGTCTCCGCATTGAACACCTGTGACACGTTGTGCCTGGAAGCACCAATCGCTCTTAGAATACCAATTTCTTTTTTCCTCTCCAGAACACTGATATACGTGATAACACCGATCATAATGGAAGAAACCACAAGGGAAATCGCTACAAAAGCCACCAGAACATAACTGATAATATTTACAATATTCGTAACTGACGACATCAGCGTTCCCACAAGATCCGTATAAGTGATCACCTTCTCATCCTCTCCTGCCGCTTCCATATCCGCGTTATACTGATCCAGAATACCTACAATTTCTGATTTACTTTCAAAATCCTTTGGATAGATATTAATTCCGCCAGGAACATTTAGATCTGCATATCCAAGCTTTTTCAGATTTCCGTCATAAGAAGAATTTTCAGATGACAGCAGGGACATCATGAGCTCTGAGAGGTCGTCCTCATTCATGTTCATCTGAATTGCTTTTGCAAAAGCCTCCGGATTAATGGAAAGCGCATCTTCCATATTTCCCATGCCGCTTCCCAATCCGCCAAGTCCGCTCATAGCCTGGCTCATGGCAGAAGTAAGACTCGATGATACACTGGTCATCACAGACTGCATTGCCTCCTGCATACCGGAGCTGATATTTCCAATCATCTGCTCCATAGCAGTCTGGATTCCCTTCGTAAGCTGTTTTTCCACCTGTTCCATTATCTCTGTGAATTTTGACTCAATCCCTTTGCGATCGCATCTGTGAAAGAAGTCATCATGGATTTCATGTAAGTTTCCATTGCCTGGGAAGACTGCGTCTGCACCTCGCTGGTATCCACAAGAGTCATAAGTCCATTCATGAGACGATTCTGCCCATCCTCTGTCTGCATATATTCCAGAAAATAGGTTCCCAGATTAGCCGGGTCCGGAAGGGAATTATTCCTGGCATACTCGGATAAGCAGCTACAACGTCCTGCATAAGAAGATCCCTGTATCTGTTTTGTGGTAATATTCACTGTCACGCTGTTTTTTAACCAGATTCTCTGCTTCCTCTTTGATCTGCTGCTGGATTTCCCTGACTTAAAAAGGCAAGAATGCTGGCCACATCTGTCTGGGTGATACCATTTGCCTTGGCATACTCCTGATACTGGTTCATCAGCCCCACAGCCACTGCGATCAGTTTTTCCGAAGACATATCCACGTTCACGTTATTTTTCACCAGCTCCTGCAGATCCTTGCACAGACGTTCGTTCATCTCTTTTTGATGTCAAATACTGCTTCAATGCTGCCTGCATTTTATCCATATCTGCTTCCGGTTTATCTTTAATGCTTTCCTGATAACCAGTAAGAACCTCTTTCAGCAAAGCAGTTACCTTCTCTTCTGTAAAATCAAACTTCACTGACTTCAGCGCTTGACTCATATCCGGAACCTGGTCTGCCGGAAGATTTTTCAGAATTTCTTCCGGATCAATCATATGGGAAAGATCCAGATCAAGGTCATCCAGCTTGATAAGCTTGGAAAGATCCGGCATACTGCTCTCATCCAGATTTATATTTCCAGCCAGAGCTGACATGTCAGGCATATCCGGCATTTCCACATTCAATCCGGAGGACAGCCCCGAAAGACTGGACAGGTCCATATTAAATCCACTGAGATCTACCTGAAAGGCCTCCTGCAGGGCATCCGCATTAATGGAAAAAAAGGGATTCCATGTCAAACTTACTGTTCTCATTGTCTTCTTTTCCAAATTCCTCTCCGGTAAAAACATTTATCTTTTCATCCGCCAGCTGCTGCTTCACAATTTCACTGGAAGCAGCCTTCTCGATCACATGTCTGGTAAGCTCCGGAGTATAACAGATTCCAGCAGTGAGCATGGAAGCAGTGGCACCTTCCACAGGCTGGACAATTCCCACAATTGTCAGATCTTCTCCGTTTTTCACCAGTTTTTTCATATAAGAGCTGTTGTCTGATTTATCCTTCCAGACCTTATATTCTTCATCAAATTCATAATAATCGGTACTGCTTACCAGCTTAAATTTCTTCCCCAGGATTTCATCATAGGTGTATGGACCCTCGTTTTCTGGCGTTTCCACTGCCTCTTCTGCAATAAATTTCTGAACCATATCATCCAGTTCCTTACCGTCCTGAAGCCCAAGAGTGTATTGGAGAAAATCACTGATATCGCCCTGTGAAGTAAGCACCAGTACACATTCTTTATAATTTTCAGGCCATCTTCCCGCTTTCACGTCATATTGATCCTTATAAAGATCAGCATCTTCCGGCATTTCATGAAAAACATCAGTGCTCATGGTAGAAGACATAATGCTGTTGGAGGAACCAGAGCCCAAGCCCATAGCAGAAAAAAGATTTGTCCGGATTTACCTGTCGGATATTTTTTCCATTTTCCAGAAAAATCTGGGGAGATACAGAATATGTACACTCCACTGAATTCGCATACTGGGAAATGCTGCTTTCATTGCTGTCCAGATAAGCTTTCAGAGACTCAGATCATTGGAATTCATTTTGGAGAACATATTAGTCACCATCTGGGCAACTCCTACTTCCCCATCTTTTTTTCCCACTCTGCGCTGTGGCTGCTCCCATCATCATAGAGGTAAGATCCACTCCTGTGCTTTTGTATCTGCAACGGATATTCTGAAAGTGTTTCTTCTTCCATATTTGTAATGTATTTGTCTACACCATTTGATATGGAAAGGATCAGCGCAATTCCGATAAACCGATGGAGCCTGCAAAAAGAAGTAAGTAAGGTCCGGGCTTTCTTAGTCTTCAGATTCTGAAAGCTAAGGGAAAGTGCAGTAAAAGGACATGGAGGATTTTCCCATATTCTTGTGAACAGGAGGTGCCATGCTCTCGCTGTCTATCACAAACGGATCTGTATCAGAAAGGATCCGCCCATCTTTTACCGTCACGATTCTGGTGGCATAAAGCTGGGCAAGCTCCGGATTATGGGTGACCATTACTACCAATCGTTCCTTTGCGACCTCTTGCAAAAGATCCATAACCTGTACACTGGTATCTGAATCCAGGGCTCCTGTTGGCTCATCCGCCAAAAAGAATTTCCGGGTCATTTACAAGTGCTCTGGCAATTGCCACTCGCTGCATCTGACCGCCTGACATCTGACTTGGCTTTTTTGTGGATCTGGGCACCAAGGCCTACTTTTTCCAGAGCTTCTTTTGCACGGCGTCTCCGCTCACTTTTGATACACCGGAAATGGTAAGGGCAAGCTCCACGTTTGCAAGAACTGTCTGGTGTGGGATCAGATTATAACTCTGAAACACAAATCCTATGGTATGATTTCGATAAGAGTCCCAGTCCCTGTCTTTATATTTTTTTCGTAGAAATCCCATTGATGATCAGATCGCCACTATCGTACCGGTCAAGACCACCAATAATATTCAGAAGAGTGGTTTTCCCGAACCGCTGGGACCAAGAATTGCCACAAATTCATTGTCCCGAAGACTAAAGGCTCACTCCGTCCAGGGCACGCTGTACCAAATTTCCTGTTCTGTATTCTTTGTGTATGTCTTTGATC